>JAEEGL013721638.1_pt1 | contig 94296 bp, 92 predicted proteins | sample 9134231 | NCBI WGS metagenome assembly JAEEGL01 (sample SAMN16246548, study PRJNA631951) | gut metagenome | biome: gut microbiome; feature: rumen; material: fiber-attached | host: Bos | place: Iran: Karaj | collected 2018-10 | reverse complement strand
TCCTGCATATTTTAGGAGGTTTTTTTATGTCAAAAACAAAAGAAGTAACAAAAAATCCAAACTCAATTTCCAACACGAGAATACTTGCTGAATGCGCATTAATGCTCGCAGTGGGCATCGCACTCTCACTCGTAAAACTCATTGACCTGCCTTACGGCGGTTCAGTCACAGTTGCGTCAATGTTACCCGTTATCATCATTTCCTACAGACACGGCTTAAAATACGGCCTTATCACAGGACTTTGCTATGGTATCATTCAGCAGCTCTTGGGACTTAACACACTTTCATACGTTACTACATGGGTTTCAATTATTGCAGTTATCCTTTTGGATTATGTAATTGCATTCGCAGTTATCGGCCTGGGCGGTATCTTCAGAAAGATCATCAAAAATCAGCCCGCTGCTTTGGTAGCCGGAACAATTCTTGCATGTGTTTTAAGATATGCTTGCCACGTAATTTCAGGCGCTACAGTCTGGGCAGGTTTATCAATCCCCACCAACGCCGCATTAATCTATTCCATCGGCTACAACGCAACCTACATGATTCCCGAAACAATCGTAACAGTTGCACTTGCTTATTACATCGGTTCACTGATTGACTTCAGAAACCCGACCATCAAGCACATGATTCAGACGGAGAAGACCAAAGTGCCCCTTCTTTACTGGACAGGCGGACTTGCACTTGCTGCAGGCCTCATCGTAGACATCGCATGCATCTTCCCCTTCCTTCAGAATCCTGAATCGGGTGAGTTCGATTTCGCCGGCCTCGCAAGCGTTAACTGGATGGTAGTTGCCATCGCAACAGCCGCAGCAATCGTTATCGCCGCAATCACATTCAGCATCGCTTTACTTAAGAAGAAAAAAGCAGCCGCAAAGGCAGAATAAATCAAACAAAGCCCTCTCCGTTAAGAGAGGGCTTTGTTTCTCCCATTTTATTCCTCCCCTGAAAGAAAACCCTTTGTTAATATGAATCAAAAACTTATTTTCATCAGTATAACATGATATGTTCATTAGCCACAATAGAGCGGGAGCGCCCAGATAACAAAATTAAAAGCAACAAAGCCCTGCAATCGCTAAGGCAGCAGGGCGACAAAAAGAAAAAACAGCATTTCCCATAAAAAAATGAACTGATTACGTATAATAAATATAACGGATTAGAAAAGATATGGGAGTGAAATTATGAAAAGAGCAATTACGTTTTTTCTTTTTATCGGAATGATGTGTTTGACGGGATGTATCGGAGCAAAGAAAGATGCATCAATCATAGATCAAATAGATGTAACGCAAATTGAGAAAACCGCTGTTGATGAAAAGCCTGTTGATGATGACGTTGAATATACGTGGAATGACGGGGGCGAGAAGGTTACCGCGGATTGGCTTAAAGAGGAATACGATTTAAGCGATGAAGATCTTGAAGGAATAGATGTTGAGAAGGTTGCATGGGCTCTTTGGTGGGATTGCGAATATGTCCTGGAAGAGTATAAAGATAAGGAAAATCTGCTTGTCACAATGAGAGCAACTCAAAAACAGTTGGATACACCGGCAGCAGATAACACGGATTTGGCATATTCTATTATTTTTGACCTTGAAAACAAAACCGGTATGCCGGACTTTGATACGCTTACAAGAGTTGATTTTGAAGCATTTTTTCATGGTGAAGGAAACATTTCGATGATTTCAGGTCTTCTGGATGTGAAAGCAAAGAAAATCTACTATTTAGAAGGCGGGGATGTTTCACAGTTAATAGGTACAGATTATAAAGCAGTAGGAAGCGTTAAGGAATATGATTTAACCGATGATGAAATAGAATACATTATTTCACACATAGAGGCAGGTCGTTTGGATAGTTATATATCTACCGAACTGCAAGACGGATGGAGAGTAGCATTCGAATTTGAAGACGGTTCTGCTTACAGTTACCCTCTTTACAGCGTTTACAGCGACTGGGATCAGATGAATATGGTTGTTGCCTTCTTTAGTAAAATGGAAACGGAAGACGACAGGCATACACAAAGTTGGTTTAAGATGCCTGAGCAGGAATAAGGCAGTATACACATAACCCCGCAGCAGTTAAGGTTGCGGGGTTTATCTTTAAGTTTCAAATTCGGAAAAATAGACGGTCTGATTCCTTTTTTTATTCTATTTATTTGTCGCGGTAATATTGTTATGATGGTATAAAGGCGTACTTATTTTTCGAACATATAATTCGAAGGGAGAAATGCAATGAAAAAAAGAGTAATAAGTTTATTGGCCGTAATTCTGTTTACCGGTGCTTTTTTAATGGGATGTTCCGAAAAAGAAACATACAACGAAGCAGAAGACCCCTGGGCAACATTCAGAGTCTCTAAAAGTGAGGTAAACGAGAATAAATGGATGGGATATTATTATTTTGTCAAACAGGATAAACAGATTTATAAATTTATGTGTTATCCCGATATTACAGCGCTTCAAACCAAGGGCGGATTTCTGGTTTACAATGATATACCGGCCTTTGTCTACGAAGAGGGAGATTCTTTAAGATACTATTATTTCGATATATATCCCAAAAAATTTTCCGGTGACAGGAAAGCCGATAAAATAATTTTAATTAAAGTGAACCCGCCCAAGGGTGCACTGAATTTTCAATTTGAATACTTGTATGATAACAGTAAAGATACTCTGCTTAAAGAGTTCGAAAGCTACAGCGTTTTGGAAGAAAACTCCGTGATTATCGATAAAGACGGTAATGAAATCGGTGATGTCTGGAATAACATGTATAACTTGAATATTGATGAAACTTATAAAATATCGGTTACTGAAGAAGCGGGTGTATACGAAAACGAATTGACCGCGGACTGGCTTTTCTATTCCTGTGATGATTTTGATGATGTTATAAAAATACACCCCGATCTTTCCAACAAGGAATATGCAACATATGATTTAAGTTCTCTTGAGCCCGGGTATTATTGTGTGATTAACTATGCATATAATATTATTGAAATCAGATAACGATAGGGAGAAAGACATGAAAAATCGAAAAATATTCAAAGCCGTATCGATAGTTCTTTGTTTCTTATTAATCAGTGTTTCTTTTACGGCTTGCCAAGCAGTACGGAATAAGTTTTACAAAGGCGCGAAAAAGCATTTGGAAAACAAATATGACGTTAAATGTGATTCCCTGATATATTATGAACGACCGGACATAAATAACACGGAATTGGAATTCGGCATTGTCGAACTTGATAACGGAGAAAGAATCATAGTTTCATTGGCAGAGGGTAATTACGCTGACAGCTACGAATTGCTTGAATTATATGATGCATGGATGAAAGAAATAAGTTTGGAGCTTGAAGCTGATGTTGTAATTGCAGACGTAACTACTAACGGGTTGGCACAGGACCCGAATTTTGGCAAATTTATAGAAACAAGCAAAAAGCGTTATAATGCTTCAAATGTCGATGAATTTATAAATGATTTTTATGATTATACCTATAATGAGGAGATAGATTTTATTATTGTCAAAAAAGATCCGACAATGGAATGGATGGAGGATTTGGCAGACAAAATGGAAGCATATCGCAGGAAAGTGGGTGCAAAAAAAATCAGTGCCGATGTTATCGATAAACCTTTGCTTAAAGAGCTGCCATTATATCCGGATGATTATAATTATCACGGTAAAACAAATTGTTACGGATGGGAGTACAGCATATTGTATGATGGTCTGAATCGGTATAATCATATCGATCCTCATAAATTCAGGGACAAAACTATTTGCATTTCTTTAAGGTATAAGGATAATGATGAATACCGGTATAGAGATATTAAATAATTAAAAAGACCCTAAAAATAGACCCTAAAGGTTCTCGGGTCTTTTTTTATTCAATTGAGGGCTGAAATCGAAGTAATCAGGAAAAAACAAAATGGATGCCACCTGTGCAATACAGGATAGCATCCATGTGTTCAGCCTAATTCATAAATATATATCCGGGATTCTGGGTACATATCAATTCCGGGCCATTTTTTTATATAGCCTTAATATTCTATTCCGTAATCTCCGAGGCAGGTGCCCATCGTCTTGATATTATCATCGATGGAGCCTATGTATCTTTTGTATTTGCTCATAAAATCCGCAATCATTTCATCATTGCTCATATATTCGCTTTCATCGTAGTATGTATTCTGCGATTCCTCGAGAGCTGATTTTAATGATTCTTCGGAAGCGAAGATATCTTTTATTTCGTCCGGTTTACAGTGAACCGAAAAGCCCATTCTGGTGCCGCCGGAGATGACGCCGGGGGTATCGGTTGCCTTGAAATCGGTTTCGTACACATATCTGAAGGACACGGTTTCATCGTCATAAAAAGTCATGTATACGGTTTTGGAAGCATATCTGTCTTCTGTATCATAAAAGCCTGAATGATAGAAAGCCATGAAAGTGTTTTCGTCATCGTAGGTTTCAATCTGTACATAGTCCGAACCGTCTACAAAATTGTTACTGTCGGCCTCGTTATACGCATACCATCCTGACGGCTCTTCTCCTTCGCGGGAATTATAGATTGCCTGTGCCTTGATGCCGTCATGTACGGTCTCAACCCATGTTTTGCCGGTGGCATCACATTTGCCGTTGGTAAAGGTCTGCTTTTCCATTAACATGGGAACCTTTTCGTCGGTGCCGGCAAGAGCTTTGTACGCATCGTATTTTTTGTATTCTTCTCCGAATTCAACCCCGAAATCTTCCCATGAAATTCCAAGCTCGTCAAACATCTCATTCGATAATATTCCGAATCTTGAAAAGATAATGTATAAGTTATCCTGATAAGTTTCGAGATCTTCTGTAAAATCATATTCATCATAATAATTTTTGTAGTTATTCGTGTTTTTGAAAAAATCTTTGGAAAGCTCGGCAAAATCTTCTCCGTTGATAGAAATGTCATATCCGCCGATTACGGGAGCATTTACATTGTCTTTTGTATCTCCGCGTACCGAGAATGAAAGATATGTCCCGGACGGTCTGCAAAAATCGAGGCGCATCTGGTTGTTGTCGGAAATATAAAAAATCTCGACGCTGCCGTCATCATTACATACAATGCTTGTATACCCGGGAAGTGAAGGATTGTAATAATCCACTGCCACATCCGTATCTTTCGAAAAATGATCCATTCTCGGCAAATCGCTGTTTTTTAAAATATCAGGCAGTTCGTCAAGAATTGCTAAATCTGCGGGAGCGATTTCGGTCGTCGAATCTTCTTCCAAACCGCCGAGATTTAAGATTTCATCGCCGCTTAAGACATCGAGCAAATCATTGCTTTGGCTCTTGTCATCCGTACCCGCCTGCGTATTCGCCACCGCATCCTTCAGACTGCTTGCTATATTCGGTACGCAGCCTGTTGAAGCAAGCATTGCCGACATTGTAAAAATGCCCAATAAAACGTTCAATTTGTTTTTCATAGTATTACCCCTTTACTGTTGCTTTGGTTAATGATCCCTTATAACCAATGTAATATGCATATACCGTAATATAAATAATTGTATCGGGGAAATAGGCAAAGTTAATCCCCTTATTTAGAAAAATTTAGCACTTGAAAATACAATTATCAATAGTGAAAAGCGAAAAGCAAATAAAAAAGCCGTGTCGGTTAAGACACAGCTTTTTTGACGGCGTTTTTAATCAGGGAAAACGCCGCCCAATTCCTGGAGCGCATTGTTCTTTACGCACCAGCTTCCGAAATTTGAAAAGACGTCTTCGCCGAATACTTCTTTTAATGCATCCGCATATTTTGTAATTATCTCTTCATCATAATTGCCGTATGAGTAGATGATATTATCCTTTTTGATTTCGGCGTTATAATCCGAGTAGAAATTGTCTCCGTAGGTTTCGTCCAGATATTGGCAAAGGTATCTGCCGAAAGTGTATTCCGCACCGCGCCCGGCGTGATCTATTTCGTTGTAGTCTGCGATAAAAATTCTTTCCGCGTTTTTACCGTTTACCTTCTCGGGGATTGAATTGTCGTATATATAAGTGTTTTCTTTTGCTTCGGCAATCGAAGGATATTCGTCGGCAAGCGCATCGAGTATTTCACGCGACATGTAGTCCGCAATTCCTTCCGTCATTATCGTGGACATTTCATGATTTCTCTCGGTAATCGTATGTGTCATTTCGTGTGCGATTGTCGAATAATCCACGTATTCGGGACGGGTACGGAAATCGCTGTCGTAATAACCGGGAACGGAATTCCACATATCCTCGGAAAACATTGCGTAATCAACCAATACGAGGAAATCGCCGCATGCACAGGAAATAAGGCATTCGTCTTCTTCATCGGCAATCAGAAAAATAGGAATTTTTGTCCCGATATTAATGTCCTTCCAGGGATTGAAACCGTAATATGCGGTCATATCGCACACATCATAATAAGTATAATCCGAAGGCGCGCTTGAAACGTTAAGTTCTGTTTCCAACTCGTCGATTATCGCATCAACATTGGTTATAAAATCTCCGGGAATATCTATATCTTTTTCGAGGAAAACAACATATTTTTCGGACTCGATATAGCAATAATCATCCGCAACATAATGGTGATCCTTTTCGCCGTCGAGAGTGATTTCTTCGTAGGGTATCTGATCACGCCATGTAAGAACAATCTCCTCGGGCTCTTCGATGATTTCTTCGGGCTCGGAAACAACCTCTTCGATTTCTTCGATTTCGGTCTCTTCAACCGCAGGTTCCTCGATGAAGGCTTCGGGTGAAGCGGGTTTTAACAAATTGCAGGAACAAAGAAATGTATTTCCGGCAAATACGAAAGTCAAAAGAAGCAGGGGAAATTTCCTGATTCCTTGTAACAAATTTTTCATCATTGTACCTCCTGTTTGAAAAATTCTCCTTTTTACAATGACAATTATAGCATGGACAATAATAAAGTATTTGTTGTTTTAAGGAAATTATGCCGTCCTAATTTGTGTTTTTCGGAGAAATTATGCGTATGGTACAATGATTTAAACTCCAAAACAGCGGAAAAAATAAATTCAAAAGAAAAACCACAAAACCGATTCTTTTATCCGTATAAAAAACAAGAGAACAAAAAATTGACGAATTGCGACGGGCAATCGGAAGAAGGACCCAATGAAGACGTCACGGGAGGGAAATCCATGAAACAATATAAAATGAACCGCAAAAGAATAATTAATGCTCTGACGATATGTATTCTTTTATCGGGTTTTGCCGTTTTGGGTACGGCCTGTACGAAAGAAACGGCGGACTGCACTGTTAATGCAAACGCGAATCCCCTGACGGATTTGGAAAACGATCCGGAATATATAGAAAGAATAAACAGCCCGATAATCGGTGCGGAAGAATTCGTAAAATATTACAATATGCCGATAGATAAGGTACCTTTGGAATTCCTTGACGATTATATCTGGGAAAATCAGATAACGGTATATGAAGTTGAACATGATGAGATCGAAAGTTATCGAATGCACGCAGTCAATGCGTATTACAACGGAGAAAGCTGCGGAAAGAATCTCGAAAGAATTTTTTACCGTAATCCGTCGAGTGATTTGCCTCTTGAAGATTTTATGAAAAATGCCGACGTTATTTTAATGGATTTCCATACGCCCGGACCGGATTATTTGCTTGAACCGATGTTAACCGTGGTAGTGGATTTGGAAAACAAAAAGATATACAGCAAAGGACCTGAAGATCCGTATTCGTGCGATGATTATACCAAAATGAAGAAATCGGCCGATTTGTCTGATGAAGATATCGAAAAAATAAGCGAAGAACTGCCCTTGCATATAAAAGAAAACATTCCTCCAAAAAACTATTCGGAATTGCCGGATTATTTTTACGAAATAAAAATTAAAGCAAAAGACCATTCCGCAAAAGTTTTCGAAGGATACCGGGGCGCAAACGAGCGTTTTCCGGGATTTGACGACTATTGGGAGGAATTGTACGAAAAATATTTCGGTGAAAAATAAATGAAAAATCAAGTGCTTTCAGATGAAAAATCGGTCGTTTTCGATCGATTTTTTGTTTTGTAATGAACGATGGTATAAGATATAATGATTATATGCATGTATAAGGCTAAACGGCAGTTTTACGCATGCAAAATATAAATCGGAATACGGGCAAAAAGGAATAATCATGAGCGGCTTTACCATAAGAGACGTACGGATTGAAGATGCAAAACGCCTTGTTGAAATATATTCATATTATGTTTTAAACACCGCGGTTTCGTTTGAGTACGAAGCCCCTTCAATCGAAGAATTTGAAGAGAGAATCAAACATACTGCAGAGAAATACCCTTATCTTGTATGCGAAAAAGATCAAAAGATAATTGGTTATGTTTATGCGGGTGCTTACAGCGTACGCGAAGCGTATTCGTGGACGGCTACCGCATCGATTTATCTGGACAAGGATTACAGAAGACAGGGCGCGGGCTCTTTGCTATATAAAGAGCTTGAAAAGAGATTAAAAGAAATGGGCATAGTGAATCTTTTGGCCGGCGTAGCATATACGCAAAACGAAGATGAGCACCTTTCCCATGACAGCAGTGAATTTCATTTAAAGAGCGGATATACGGAAGTTGCGCACTTAAAAACCGTGGGCAGGAAATTTGACAAATGGTACGATCTTTTGTGGTACCAGAAAAAATTATAAAAGTGGCTGCATTTGCCGATGAATGCGGACTGGAAGAGGAGCAGGCTTTAAAACTCGGCTCATGTTTCGGCAGCGGAATGAGAAAAGGAGAAGTGTGCGGTGCCGTTACCGGTGCGCTGATGGTTTTAGGCATGATTTACGGCCAGTATGACTCGAATGATGCAAAAAGCAGGGAGTTGGCAAACAAAGTCAATGACGAAATGATGAGCAGAGGAAGTATTTGTTATGAGAATTGAAACAAAACGATTGATTATCACGGAAATGAATATGGATATGGCGGAAGATGTTCATAAGAATTCGCTTGATGAAGATATCAGAAAATTCGTTCCGGATGAAGTGTTCGAAACGATTGAAGAAGCACGGGAAATCGTTGAATTTATAATGTCAGGATACGAGTCAAAGGAAGGCCCGTTTATATATGCTTTGATTACGAAAGATGCAGATAAGAATATCGGATATGTTCAATTGGCTCCGATTGATGACGGTAAATGGGAGATCGGTTATCATGTGGCAAAAGCATATACCGGAAAAGGATATGCAACGGAAGCCGTAAAAGCGTTCCTTCCGGTTATAGCCGAGTATGTTGCGACATCGGAGGTTTACGGAATTCACCTGCAGGAAAATGCCGCCTCGGGACGCGTACTGGAAAAATGCGGGTTTGAGACGTTTTTTACGGGCGAAGGACCCTATCACGACGGAGTATATAAAATAAGCAAGAGCGTTTGGAAGAAATGAAAAAATGAGGAGTTATGATACTTACACTATTTTTTACATTTATTAAAATCGGTCTCTTCACTTTCGGCGGCGGATATGCAATGATCCCGATCATCGAAAACATTTGCGTGGAACGTAAAAAATGGATTACGCATGATGAGATGATGGATGTTACGGTTATCGCCGAATCCACTCCGGGACCGATAGCAATCAACTGTGCCACATATGTGGGATACAAACAAAAGGGCATATGGGGAGCGGTGGCCGCTACGCTCGGGGTCGTGCTGCCGTCTTTTGTAATTATTTATTTGATTTCGTTGTTTTTGAATAATCTTCTTGAAATCACATGGATTGCAAATGCGTTTAAAGGAATCCGAATAGCTGTCGGAATACTGATTCTGGATGCCGGTATCAGGATGTTCGTAAAAATGAAAAAGAAAGCGGTTTCCTGCGTTATTTTATTCTGCTCTTTTACGGCCATGATGCTGATAAACGTATTTGCATGGAACTTTTCGTCGATACTTCTTATTCTGATAGCCGCGGTAATCAGCCTTGTAATCTTTTTGATTCAGGGCGCACCTTCCGGGAAAGGTGGTGAAAAATGATTTATCTCGAACTGTTTATCGGATTTTTGGTTGTCGGTTTATTCTCGTTCGGCGGGGCATACGCAGCAATCCCGCTTATCAGGGATGTTGTTCTTTTGTTCGGCTGGGTGGATGAGGATACTTTGACAAATATGATAGCCTTAAGCGAGAGCACGCCCGGGCCGATAATGGTTAATTTAGCCACATATGTCGGCAGCAGCCGGGCAGGAATTTTCGGCGGAATAATCGCTACGGTTGCGGTCGTACTGCCGGCGTTTTTTATCATTCTGCTGATCATGATTGTTTTAAAGAAAATGCTTGAGAACAAATATGTTCGGGCAATTCTCGGCGGTCTTAAGCCCTGTATTATCGGCATTATTATTTCCATGGGCTGTTATATGATTATAAAAAACAGCATTATGCCGATATTTCAGCAACCGGGAGATTTATGGGCACCGGTTATCACCGTTATTCTTTCGATACTGTTTTTCGGCTCGAAAGCAATAATAAAAAAGAAAATGTCCCCGATTGTATTGATATTGATTTCGGCTGCTTTGGGAGTGGCGGTATATTGGAACTGAGGGAACCGGTATTATGGGAGTTTTTTATGATTCAAAGAATATGCCGATTGCTTAAAGATGAGCTTTTGGATAACGGTTATGGAATGTTGAAAAAAGTTATTGTAAAATGATGCAAAGGGGATAAATAAGTGCACGAGGAGATATCTATGAAGAAAAAGATCTTGTCGATTGTAATGGCAGCGGTAATGGTGGCGGCATGTCTTGTCGGTTGTTCCGACAAAATCACTAAGGATTCTTTTATAAGCGCAGCAAAGAAAAATGGCATGAGAGAGATTAAGGAAACTAAGGAACTCGGTCATCTTTATGCAGACTCCGGTGAGAAAATATCGGTGTTTCACGATGTAAAAGACCTTAATATTTTGGAGTACACCAACAGAAATTTTATGGAAGATATTTCTAAGACGGACGTGAAAGAAGCCGTATTTGCCATCGAGAGCATAGGGAAAAATGACGATCACGATACCACTTTGACTTATATTTTTTATCTGTCTTTCAATGACCGTGATACTGCAGAGGAGGTGTATAAGTCTAAGATTAAACCGCTCAGATTTGGAGCGGAAGAAGGCAAGAAGAATGGTGTAAAGTATACCATAAGCTATCTCGGCCCCGATGACTCACAACATGACGATTCGACGGTTGAGCTTGCGAAAGGCGTTTATTTAATGGATAATCAGATAGTTTGGATTTGCAGTAATTATTACTCCACCATGGAAAATGACTGCGTTGAAGGCTTTTGCAAATCGCTCGGATTAGAATCACCCTATACACTTAAATAAAATTGATCGATGAGTTTCAACCAAAAAGCGTTCGCTCAAAACGGAAACACCTGGACCCAAAAGTCGCTCGTGTTTATTCCTAAGGATAGAAATAATCTGTTTATAAGAACGCAAAGAAATAAAGAATGCATGAAAAATATAATAATATTTGATTATATTCACTGACTTTGCGGCTAAGGGCTGCTGTACGAAGCAGAGCATATATCAAGGTGTTTGAGGAGGAAAAACATGGAATCTTTTATTAGGGCTATGACGGATTTTCTGGTAAATTTAGGAGTGGATCCCGATAAGGCATTGATGGTGAGCGGGCTTGGATTGGTTGTAATAGGATTCATCGCAGTCGCATTGCTGTCGCAGCTGTTACTTTTACCGGGACAAGTGAAAAACAAAAAAAGAATGAAGCACCTGACGGGAAGGGCCGTTGGGACGATACTGAATGGAACGCTGTACACCGAAACAGAAAATTACGGCCATCAAAACGGGCAGACCGGAGAAACTACTACCACCCACAGATATATTGTCACTTATGAGTTTGAGGTCAATGGCGTTACCTACCGGGGACAAGGGGAGGGGTCGTATGCTTTTTGGGAGAAAAAAAGGCAGAAAATCTGCTATGATCCCCGAAACCCGGAAGACAATTGCACGCTTTTTTTATATAATAGTAAAACCGATACGAATATTCTTAAGAGGGTATTTTCAGTGTCGATTTGGGTTATCATTCTCTTCGCAATAATCCTGGTCTATCTTTTTTCGAAATAGATATCCTGTGTTTTTTGACATAACGCTTCAGCAGGAATTCAAAAATGAAAGATTTTTCGACCGGATTGTTCAGCCGTAATGCGTTAAAACAGGAGGTCGGAATACAATTTACAAACCGTATCAACAGAGTTTATAATAAATAGTAACAGGCAAATATGCTGCCGGCGGAATGAATTACAAAAGGTATAAGGAGGGGGATTCAAAATGGCTAATGTAGGAAACAATGAAAGTACTGTTTATGAAACACATGATTATGCGGTTGGCTTGACATACCTGGATTGGGATGTCCGACAAATGGACACATTTTATGAATGCCCTGTCTGCAAGGAAAAATACGGTTCCGGAGAATTGACCGCAGAACACGTTAAAGGGAAGTTCAATTGTCGCAAATGCGGACAGGAGCTTATCTACAGATTTGAATGAATATACTTTCAACACAGAGAGTTATTGATGAAATAACGGCTGAGCGGTATGGTGGATTACAGTATTGAAACAATACCAATAAGGGAAGTCCAAGCGACTTCCCTATTTAATTAAAGGAGTATTCCCACGCATATGTCGATTAAACTTATAGTATCGGATATGGACGGCTGCCTCTTGGATGAAAAAAGCCAGTTTCCGCCGAATTTTTGTGAAGCATATGATTTGATGAAGAAAAAAGACGTGATATTTGCCGTTGCAAGCGGAAGGTCGCCCGACGGACTTTATAAAGCCTTCGGAGACCTCGCGAAGGAAATGACCTTTATTTCCGATAACGGAGCCAGGATTCAACATAGGGACGAACTGATTTTTGAAAAGGGCCTTTTTTTTGAAGATTATTCGCCTTTTATAAAAGAAATGCGCGCCCATCCAAACCTTCTTTCGGTAGCCTGCGGCAGGGAGAAAAAGTGGGTTGAAGACGTGAATGCGGTATCGGAAAGAGCAAGGGAGGAAATCTTAAAATTCTATCCCGGATGGTATGAGACAAATTTCGAAAACATACCGGAAAAGGTCATCAGATTTGCGATGCTGTATTTTGATGATATAGAAAAGAACATTTATCCTTTTTTCAAAAAATTCGATAACGACAGGGTTTGTGTTCAGGTCACTTCATACGAATGGATCGATATCTATCCCAAATGTGTTTCAAAGGGAACATCTGTGGGCGTTTTGCAGCAAAGATTCGGCATTCTGCCTTCCGAAACCGTGGTTTTCGGAGACTATTTAAACGACCTGTCGATGGCCGATTATGCCGATTATTCTTTTGCGCCCGCGAATGCTCATGTTAAGGTAAAAGAAAGGTTTACGGGCACGGTCAAGTCCAATTCCGAGTACGGCGTAACCGACAAAATTATAGAATTATTAAATTAGTTTCGATACATACTTTTAAGATTAAAGATCCGTTTACCGGACAGAACAGAGGGATTATGAAAAGAAGATTATTATCAATTGCATTGTTTTCGTGGAGTATGGTTTTGCCCTTTTTAGCGGGCGGATGCCAAAAAAACGACAGGGTCGATATTTCGTCCGACACCATACGAATTTTTGAGGACGAAGATTCTGATAAAGAAAACAAAGCGGATAATTCGGACGATAAAGACTTAAAAAAACCAGTCGATAATCTGGATGATAAAGACTTAAAAAATACAGTCGATAATCCGGATGATAAAGACTTAAAAAATACAGTCGATAATCCGGATGATAAAGACTCAAAAGACACCGCAAACAATTCCGAAGAAATCGATTTTGATTATGAAAAACTCGGTGTGAAACCTTATTCTTATTCGTCGTCCGATGATTTTGAATTAAGCGATGAACTGAAAGCAACCATTACCACTATGTATGCTGCGGTCGGTGATTGGAAGAGCGAAGATGTCAAAGAAGAGGGCTGGGAGAAAAGATTTGTTAACAGCTTTTTGCTCAATTCGTGGTACGAACCGGCTTATGTTGAATCAAAAACAAATGTTTCGAAGGAAGAAGCGGAATACGTACATTATTCTTTGACCGGTCAGAAAATGAATTTCAAGGGAATGGACGATGACGATTTTATTGACAGAAGCCAATGCTCCAGCCCGTTCAATTATTCATATATGGATTCATATACTCTTGAGAAAGCAGACGAAGACGGTTGTACAATCAACGCGGTTATTATCACCCAATATAAATATGTTGACGATATCGGCGATTTGGATGTCAGGGACGAAAGCGTCGAAATCTCGGTTGTTCTTGCGAAAAATCCGTACAGCTGCTTTGAGGGTTACAGCATTGAAAGCATCAATACATGTTCTGATTAGAATCCGCTTCCGAGGGATTTGTAAGATGAACGCTTACGGTGATTGAATCAATCACTTGGTCTTCGAGAGCCACTCCTTCTTCTATGGAAGTCGATACAAAAATATTTACGCAGTTTTTCGAATATGTGGTATAAGTGAAATTCTTTCCGTAATTGGTTTCTTCAATGAAAGCAAAGCCTGCGCCTTCAAGCGTTTCCTTGGCTTCTTTGTACGTGTCGCCGTATTTTACGCCGAGAATATCATAATCGGACTCTTTGCTTAAATTTATCTGAGTGACGGTGATTCCGTCCAAGCCGTCAATGTATTTTCCGTAACTGTCGACCTTCGCGTCATCGCTGCTTTCGGAATAAAGATCTCCGACATCCTGAATCACGGTTCCGTTTTTCATTTCTCCGAATAAAGCGAAAACATAATTGCTGTGAGTATTTACGTAATCAACGGTTTGGAAATCTTCCTCGGTCAAATCCGAATATAAATAGGACTTTTTTTGCTTTGTGTTGTCCCCGGCAGAGCCGCAGGCGCCCAACATCAGGGCCGACAGCATTAATCCCGCGGATAATATAACTTTCAGTGAATTGATATTCTTAAACATTTTTTATTCTCCTTTTATTGATTTATGCGATAGTTTTTCGCCTAAATTCATTTTTTTTAAATTCTTTTCGCCGAAATCCATTCTTTTTTCATTTAATTATTTCCGGCAAATTTTTTTCTTTTTAAATTCTTCCCGATAAAATCAGCTCTTCTTATATTTTAGATTCTTCGCTGTTTTCTTCTTACATATATTTCACGAACAACAAAACGTTTTTTATGGGTTTTGTTCTTTTTATAGTAACAGAATTATAGAAAATAAAACAGTGGCAAACGCCGAAGCCTTAAGAATAATGGTCTCATAGATGTTTTTATGATAAAATAAAACTTGAGGCATAATGATTTTACAGGGTTTTTGAAAAAGGAAAGGAGCATTTATGATAGTTGTAATCGGCGGCGTTGCGATGAGTCTTTGGCTTGTTCTTGTTTGTATTGTCGGAAAGGCACGCGGACCAATCGGCTTGGTGTGTTTTTACGAAAAAGACGTAAAAGACAGAGTGGTACAAATGGGACTTACAACCTCAAAAAAGATAATGCTTTCTTCCTTGGCGGTAATGCTTGCTTTATTTATTCCGCTTGTCACTTTCGTTCCCGTGAGCGTGTATTTTTACAACGAATGGGTTAATATCGGATTTGTTGGTTTTTGGGACTATTTTTGGCAACTGTTGGGAATATATATGATCATGAATCTGTTCGATCGCATTATCATCGACGAAGTGTGGGTTTGCCATACAAAAGCGTGGATAATCCCGGGAACGGAGGATTTGATGCCGTATATTAATTCCAAGACCAGAAAAAGAAAATGGATAAGCACGCTTATAGCATTCCCCGTATTGGCGTTTGTTGCGGGTTGTGTTATGAGCCTGATCCATCCGCCCTTCGTGGTACCCATATAAAACCGGTATTTTGAAAAATATGAAGCAGATAATCGATATCGTTTTAAATCTGACAGTTGTTGCGGACATGATTTATTTTACGATTATGTCCTTTAAAAAGGATGGGGAGTGGAGCCTTAAAAACGGGAAACGACCCCTTAAGTTCTTTACGTTTTTAAGCAATGTTCTGCTTGCCGCAGCCTCCCTTTTGATAATAATTTTCCCGCAGTCTTTGGCGGCAGGGGTAATAAAATATACCGCAACGGCAGGAGTTTCGGTAACAATGATAACGGTGCTTGTATTCCTCGGTCCCGCACTCGGATACAAAAAAGTTCTGACGGGGCGCGAACTTTGGATGCATCTTATCAATCCGCTTATTGCGCTTATCACATATCTTTTCACGGAAGATATCGGTTTTCCTTTTTGGTATTCGCTCTTTGGAATGCTGCCCGTTGTTTTGTATGCAATTATGTATTATTACAAAGTCATGGCAGCCAAAGACGATAAAAAATGGGACGATTTTTACGGTTTTAACAAAGGCGGAAAATGGTATCTTGCGGCGGTTATAATGTTTGCGGGAACGTTTGCAATTTGCATGGCATTGTATTTTTCAGGTGGCATAATATAAATTCAGGAAGAACGTTTGAGGCAGAAGAATGGACAAAAAAAGAAAAATTTTCATCGCGGTCAGCTTGGCGGTATTTGTTGTTATACCTGTAATTTCGGTAATCGGGTTATGGCTGTGCGATGAATTACTGGATGAACTTGAATACTCTATTTTCGGAGAAGATGTATTTTTGGATCGGATATTCGGTACGGTGATGCTGGCGTATATATTCGGAATACTTCCCGTAGGACTGTCGATTTGGAATATCGTCAATTGTTTTATCAACAAAGTCACTTCCGAGAGGTTATCCTCGATTTTTTCGTCAGTATACGGTTTTATCCTTTATGTGATGTATTTTGCAGTTTGGTTTGAGATAGAAGGGGACTGGTATGTTCAGATACATAAGGGACAATATCACAAACCGATTTCATCCGAATATCTTCCCTGTATTGTTATTATCTTTCTTGTAGGCGCAGCGGGATTCGGAGTATTGCTCTTTTCGAATGCCAAAAAACTTCCGCCTTTGATTTCGGCCTTTGCGATAGGGGCGGTAATTTTGTTGAACGTTTTCCAGATTTTATACGCGGTGCAGCTTTCAAAAAACGCTCTCTTAATATCGAACCGGTATGATATTTACCTGTATGTTTATCATTTTAATATTCTGCTTATTTCCGCTATAGCAATTAAAAGACATCTTATCGAGCAGCTTAAGGCTTTTAAAGAAGAAGGAGCAGGCGAAGGCCGCGGTGAATTTTTCAAAAAACTGTATCGTTTCATGAGCAGTTTGGCGGGATATTCTGCCGTTGTATTTGTCGCTTTGTTTATTATAATAGCCGTACTTGAGATTTTGTTTATAATGATGGGAAAGGGACCGATCGGCCCCATAAAAGCATTTACCGACACCGCGGACTGGACTTTTTCGAAACAGATTCCGCCGCCTCCCTTAGAATACGAAGGGCATTATCTTTGTACGGTTGCGGCCGGAGGACACAAAAAAATAGTCAAACCTCTGAGGCTCGGTACCAGAAGAAACGCAACGATTATAGTAAACAGGCAGCTTTGCGTGGCGAATGCTTTTGAAGAAAAGATACAGGAGATATCTCCGGGATTTCATAGAATTGTTCGCGGGGCATACGATAAATACGGATTTCCTCTTTCTTCGATAATTACCACGCCGCTTAAAGCAGATATCGTATATATTTTAATGAAACCGCTTGAATGGATCTTTTTGATCTTTCTTTACCTGACCGATTCCAATCCCGAGAACAGGATAGGAAGACAGTACTCATACAGGCAATAAACGTGGCCCTGCGAATCAGAAAAAGATTCGCAGGGTTTTTCTTGACAGAATCAGACTATTGCGATAGTATAGACTACAGTAGTAGTCCAAACACATAATAAAAATATAAGAAAAGAGGATTAACCATGAAAAAAATATTTTCTTTTATCATTCTCCTGATCGGTTCCGTGCTTGTTATATCCTGCGGCAAAAAAGAAGTCGATACGGCAGATAACGGTTTTGAGGTGCTTTTTAATAAGGTCTGTTCAGCGGATGAGGCTTATGAGGAGGCAAAAAACAACGGTGTCGTTTTGATGGACACTAAGGGCTCGGTATCGGGTCGTGAAACCCTGGAGCAATTCGTCGAAAAAACCGAAAACAAAGAAAAGGCTTCGATGCTTTTGGCGGATTATTATGAAATCGACAAATCAAATATGAGCGAAGAACTCTACGAAAGCGAAAAGGATAATTATCCATCACTCTATTTTACTATGGTCGAGTACGACGGTGATAATTACAAGTTCAAAACGAGGCTTAGCAGTTCTTCTGATATCGAATCCGTCGAGACGTTTAAATATCTTCGCCATTTTACCGGAGAAGGCCCCGAAACTGCTATTTTTGAAACATACGAGTATTATGTTTTAACGGACGATCCCAATGTCACATGGGATGAAATCACAAGAGGGTGGTACAGTTCGCAGTCCGATGCCGGATACAGATGCAGGATCTTATTTCATCAGTATTACGGGTGGAAGGAGTAAGATTTAATGCCTTTTTTATTGTAAAAAAGCAATTTATAAAGAATAAATGTAAAATATAGTTGACATCTTCCGAAATGCAATATATAATTTGCATCATAAGGAGGTTCGACATGAGAAATTTGAAATTGAAATTCAGACGAATAGAATTAAATATTTCTCAGACTGAGCTGGCGAATCGCGCGGGTGTCACAAGACAGACCATAGGTTTGATAGAATCGGGAGAGTTCAATCCCTCCATCAAGTTGTGCATCGCCATCTGCAAAGCTCTGGGAGTAACGCTTAACGATCTTTTCTGGGAGGAAGACGATGATGAAGAAGAAAAAAAATAAACTTGATGAATTGCAGGAGAGAAAACTCCTTGAAATCGAGAGCAGAGGTTTTTGGATTGCATTTTGGGGACTTTTTGTTATAGTTTGTTTGCAGTTCCTGCCTATATCCGATACATATACAAATATAGCAACATGGCTGCTGTTTATGGGTATTGCGACTTACACGGCAGTGGCCAGCGGACATGCGGGCATTTGGGACAGAAAGATGGAAATGAACGTCGGAACATGTATCGTCGTATCGCTCGTTTCCTCGATTGTTCCCGCGATTATACTGGTTGCAATACTTTTTGTACGCTCGCATAAGATTCTCGGTTCCTTAGGGTGCGGAATTATCAGCATGCCGTTTTCGTTTGCGCTTATTCTCGCGGTAATGCTAATCGGTTTGCATGCTACAAAGAAGCGCCGCGCTGAACTTGACGCCGAGCCTGAAGAAGAAGCAGCAGAGTAATCTTTACCATCCATATAACCGTAAAAAATTATACCCGCGGGTGCGAAAAACACCGGGCGGGTATAATTTTTTATATAGAAAACCATGTCACAAACAATCTTTAAAGGAAGCATCAGGGGATATACGTATTATTTACGATATCGCTGAATTCCTGCTTGTATTCATCGTTAAGATTAAGATTCGAGAGCGTTTCGCATATATGCTTAATACTTCCGTCTCCCACAAATTCGCTTTTTCGAAGGATCATTGCGTATTCCGCTACCGATGCGGCAAAGAGGAAATCCTCGGAAGGGGTATCGTTGACGCAATTTGAACCGATTGTGTATTCAAGCTTTTTGGATCTGATGCCGTTGGGTTCTTTGTAGCGAACGCAGAGGGTCAGCCATTCATCGGAATCAACGGCAGCATCCGTCGGTGAAGATGTCTGATACTTAAGTGTTCTTTCGGCCGATGAATCGGGGTCTGCGGGAACGATTTCATAAAGGATCGTAACGCTGTGGCCGGCACCGATTTCGCCCGCATCTTTTTTGTCATTGTCAAAATCTTCGTTGTTAAGAGCTCTGTTTTCGTAACCGATAAGACGGTATTCGGAAACATAAACCGGATTGAATTCGGCCCGGAATTTGACGTCTTTTGCAACCGTAACCATGTTGGCACCGAATTCGTCCACCAATACCTTTTCGGCTTCTTTAAGAGAGTCTATGTAAGCGTAATTGCCGTTTCCGTCATCGGCGAGCGTCTCCATTACCACATCCGAATAATTGCAGTCTCCGTATCCGAGAACGGTTAAAAAGATTCCTTTGGAAGCTTTGTCCTGAATAAGCTCGGAGAGTTCGCTTTCGCTTGATTTGCCTATGTTAAAATCGCCGTCGGATGCGATGATTATGCGGTTGTTTCCGCCCTTGATGAAATTCTTCTCGGCAAGTTCGTAAGCGGCTTCGATACCGCCCTCGCCGCAGGTTCCGCCATGAGGTTCAAGGGATTGCAATACTTTTAATATCTCATCCTTGTGGGAGCCTTTTTCGCCTATCAGAAGCACATTTACACCGTTTGCGTAGGTGACAATCGATACGCTGTCCTTGTCGGTAAGATTGTCAAGCATCATTGCAAAGGAATCGACAACCATGGGCAGTTTGTTCGGAGCATTCATAGAGCCCGAGACATCGATCAGAAGAACTATATTCGAATCCGCGGATTCGGAATAATCGATATCTTCGGTCTTGATACCGAGGCGAAGAAGCTTGTTGGATGCATTCCAGGGGCAGTCCGATATTTCGGCGCAGATTCCGAAGGGGCCCTCGCCCGAAGGCTCGGCGTAATTATATGAAAAATAATTAACCATTTCTTCGACTCTGATGCTTCCCTCGGGAAGAGAAAGCGGATAGACGCCCTCGTTTAAGAGCCTTCTTACATTCGCGTAGGAAGCCGTATCCACGTCTGCGGAAAAGGTTGATAAGGGAGAAGTTGCCACATCCTTAAAAACATTTTCGCCCAATGCGGAATATTCTTCGGTATTAAAATCTTCATCCAAGCCGTACCCGGGTACGTAATTGATACCGTATGTTGAAGGTGCAGATGCGGAAGCGGAAGCGTTTGCCGACATTGAGAGACTCTGCGTCGTTGACGCGCTGCAGGTCATTGCGCCGGCAGACTGCTTCTGATAAGCGTAGGGCGGATAGTCCATGGAATAATCATCATATTCCCCGCATGCGACAAGCAATGAAAAGGCCGACAGGACGGCGATTAAACGGGCGGAATTTTTACATTTGGAAAATTTTATCATTATATCACTCACCTTTCAGGTTGATTTGTCTTTCTGTATATAGAAACATCCTTCGGCCGGTTTCGTTACAAAAAATCAAAAAAGGATTGAAAATGCCATAAAACTGTAATTTTACGCAGGTTTATGGTAAGATAAATTTGACTCGTGAAAAACTAAACCAAAAGGAAAATATACGAATATGGATGAAGAAAAGAAAACAAAAAAAGGCGCCAAGACAGCATTAATAATCGGAATAGCAATCGCGGTTTCCGTCGTCTTATTGATTGTAATCGCGCTGGCGGCAGGTATCGGATATGTGGTTGTTTCGACCAATAAGAGCAACAGGCTTCAGGAGCAGTTGAATATTGCCATGGAGTGTCAGGCTGCGGGAGAATACAATGATGCAATCGCAGCATACGAAGCCGCAATCTCCATAGATAAAAAATGCGAAGACGCATATATAAACCTTGCGCAGATTTATATCGATAAGGCCTCGGACGTATTGGTAAATGAAGAATTCGATATGGCGATATCTTTCTACGAACAGGCAAAGGATGTTCTCTCAAACGGGTATGGCGTCATCGGATCGGAAGCGTTTAAGGCGCGAATGGATGACGTGGATACAATGATTGACGGGGTGGAAGAACTGAGAAACAGAAAGGTTGAAAAATGCCTCATTAAACAGGAAGTAATCCGCGAGGACGGAAGCCTTTATTATTTTATCGAATACGGATACGACGATCACGGCAACCGGGTAAGTTACAAATATTACAATTCGTATGATGAAGTGCAAAGCATATTTGAGTACGAATATAACGAATTCGGCGAAATGACGCGAAAGAACCATTTGGATAACGAAGGAAACTGTATCGAATATACCGAATACGAATACAATGCGCTCGGCAAATTAAAAAAGGAGAGCGATTACAATGCTTCGGCCGGTTATCAGGGCGGAAACGAATATGCTTTCGACGAAAAAGGGAATGCGGTCAAAATGTATTATGTGTCAACGGACGGCAGCAAAACCCTCTTTTGCCTTTATGAATACGATGATGCGGGAAATCTTGTCAAAGAAACTTATTATCAGGACAAACGCGTGAGCGTATTCTACGAATACGAATATAATGCCGACAATCAGGTAATCAAAAGATGCGAATACGACGAGAGGGACAGACTCGCGGATTATGTCGAATATACCTACGATAAAGCCGGAAACAAGGCAAGCGAGTATTATTACGATTCGGAAGGTAATGTAATGTGGGGGGACGAATACGAATACGACGGAGAAAACAATAAGACCCAAAATACCTCTGTCGGTATGAACGGCGGCGGCAGATATACCCTTACATATTATAACTATTATAATTCCGTAAGAGTCAAAGATAACGAAGAAAGAGAAAGCGTCGATCCCGCAAGCGTTGCAAGCGAAATAATTGATGATATTCCGGGTGAGAACACGGTCAAGGAGACTGCTTCGCAGTCTTTGGAAGAAGACGAAGAAAGATACAGGGAATTTTTTGAAAACTATTATGATAAATATAGCAGCGATTTGTTCTTCGACGTATATAACGTGAAGGCAATGTATGCATATGCTGACCTTGACAAGGACGGCCTGGATGAGCTTATCATCGGCGATAAGCTCGGGGCATATGCCGTAATAACGGAAACAAACGGAGCTTATAACGAAAGCAAAGTGGCGGGCTGGAGATTGCAGGACGGATATAACAATGCGGATTATTACGGAAACGGCATCTTTGAGGTCGAAGTCAGCAACGGAAACAATTACGGCGGCGAATTCGTTGTATTATATGTTTGGAAATATGATTCTTCACTCAAAAACTGCGGACTCCTCGAGCGCCTCTCCTCGTGCTGGGACACCCAGTTCCCGGAATTCAATCTCAACAACTGGATGCTCTATCTTGCAAAAGACGAAAACGATCTCTCGATATGCAACTTCTTCTCCGACCTCGAAGGAGATGAAAAATATTCCTTCACGAGCATCGATTACGGCAGCAATTATGAGTTCGATTATGAGACCGGAAGATTCATCGGAAACGAAATCGTCGAGAAATATTATGAGGTCATCGACAGACATGCAGCCGGCAAAGAACCGATGGGATTTGACTGGATGCCGGTGGTGAGGTAAGACTTTTACAGGGTACAAAATGTGTTTTTTTACAAAGAATAAACAAGCGAATAATTCAGAAACGACTGTTTCGCCCAAACAATTGTCGGAGACGGAATGTGATTCTTTGTGCAAAGAAACCGAAAAAGCCATTGATGAAGCCAATGCATTATTGGCTAATAAAAATGAATTTGTGGATGTTAGCCGGGCAGATTTGTGGATCGATAAGTATTCATATTTCTTCGAAAAAACATTTCAAAAGGATTTGCGTCGTTTCAGAAAATGTTCGGGTTGGAAAAACTTAAGTTTAAGAAACAATGTGCTTGTTTCAATTCCGCAAACACTAAAGAGCAACATTATCAAGCATAATGATGAACTGGCTCAAAAACTGATTGACGAAGGTTACAGACTGATAGGAGAAGTTGAAGGCCGAAAACTCGATAAACAGCAAATGATGGCTATAATCAAACCTTCCCGCAATCGTCTTATTGTGGCAGGAGCAGGGACGGGAAAGACAACCACCATTGTCGGCAAAATAAAATATATCTTAAAGAAAGGCATTTGCAAGCCTGAGGAAATATTGGTTTTGTCCTTCACGAGAGCATCTGCAGCCGAAATGAGCGAGCGTATTCAAAAAGAAACCGGCGAACCGATAACAGCTTCAACGTTTCATAAGCTTGGGTTGGAAATTATCAAGGCGGCAGAAGGAAATGTTCCGAAAATTTATGCGAATGCCGTATCGACGTTTGTAAGAGAAAAAATAAAGGAAATGATGCGAAACCCTGATTCCGATTATAAGGGTAAACTATGCGGATATGCTTTGTATTACAGGAATTCTTTTCGAACAGAGCAGGATTTTTCCGACAGAAGCGAGTATTTGGAGTATCTTGCGGCAAATGCGCCCATAACTTTAAACGGCGAGGCGGTAAAGAGTTACGGAGAACTCGATATTGCCAATTTTCTCTATCAAAACCAAATCAGATATGAGTATGAAGCATCATACAAATTTGATACGAATAACGAAGAATACGGGCAGTATCATCCGGATTTTTATCTCCCTGATTATGATATTTATATTGAATATTTCGGAATTGACAGGAAAGGCGGCGTAGCGGATTATTTTTCGGGCAAGGGTGAATTGTCTGCTTCCGAAGCTTATCAAAAGGGCATGGAGTGGAAGAGAAACATTCATTCCGTGAAAAACACCCTAATGCTGGAATGTTATGCATATGAAAAATTTGAGAATACATTGCTCGATAATCTTGAAAAGAAATTAAAAGAAAAGAATGTCGAACTTAAGCCGTTGCCGACAGATGAATTATGGGACAGAATTTCAGCTGAAAATAACGGTATAATTGACGGTGTGACAGAATTGTTCGGTACTGTTATCAGCCTGATAAAGAGCAACAATTATTCTTTTGACAAAGTCGAGAAGCTTGCAAAAAGTCACAGGGATGCGATATGCAATCTGTATTTGCTTTCGTTAATCAAACCAATTTATACAGCCTATGATGAAATGTTGAAAGACAATGATGAAATTGACTTTAATGACATGATTAACAAGGCTGCGGAATACGTCAGAACAGGACAATATATTAATCCGTATAAATATGTCATAGTCGATGAATATCAGGATATTTCAAAAGCAAGATTTAACCTTCTTTATGAACTGCGAAAATCCTCGTTTTTCGATTTGTTCTGCGTGGGAGATGACTGGCAGAGCATATATCGATTCGCAGGTAGTGATATCAATTATATAGTCGATTTTGAAAAATATTGGGGTCCGACGGAAATCGGCAGGATTGAAACCACATATCGTTTCACTGATTCTCTGATAGAAATCAGTTCCGGATTTATCATGAAAAACAAGAGACAGTTAAAGAAATCCATTAAAGGACAATCTTGCGATAACAGGTTTTCCCTGGGTGTAATCGAAGGATACAACGACAAAATTGCAATAAATTTCATGTTGGATACACTAAAAGACCTTCCCCAAAATTCCGAGGTATTGTTTCTCGGACGATATGGCTTTGATAAGGATCTGTTAAGTGATAATACTGATTTGAGTATCAGATATGATAATTCCAATGGCGAAACATTGGTCAAATACGATAAGCGGCCGGATTTAAAAATGAAATTCATGACGGCTCACCGGTCAAAGGGCCTTCAGGCAGATTATGTTTTTGTAATCAATAACAAAAACTCCAGAATGGGATTCCCAAGTAAGATTCAGGATGCATCGATTATGGATTTGCTCCTTGAGAAAACGGAAGCATTTCCTTACGCAGAAGAGCGAAGACTGTTTTATGTGGCTTTGACCAGAGCAAAAACCAAAGTATTTTTGATTACGGTCAAGAACAGAGAGTCTGTTTTTGTTTTGGAATTGATGGACAAATATCATAGATTTATGACGGCAGATAAATATACCTGTCCTTATTGCGGAGGAAAATTAATCAAAAAAAGCGGTCCTTACGGAGAGTTTTTTGGGTGTTCGAATTACGGAAAAACAGGTTGTGATTACAAACGAAAGATAGAGAAAAAACAAGAGAAGAATTCGAAGGTTATGTAAACCGAAATTGGCATTTCGAAGTCAAAATAGATTAAAAATCAAAGTTAAATCGTGATTTAACAAAACAGGAAAACGCCTCAAACAGCGCTTCCGGCAACACGTATGCCAATTTTTTGCGGAATATTTAACATAGATTACTTTGGAGCATTGTTAAAAGATTTATAACCTAAAAAAGTAGGTTGGTAAATGGATACTAATAGTTATGTGGGTAGCTTTTTGCATTAAAGGATAAAGGCAAATGATAGTATACGATGGTTTAAAAACTGATTTTTTGAAAAGCTGTGAAAATGACTCTATAGCAATAGAGATAGAAGAGAATATTTTGAATAAACTCGGAAGGCGTACTCCCAAAGCGGAATTTCGTTCTTGGGAAAACTCTCTTAATTATATGTACAAAGTAATGAATGATCCCGATATACCTTCTGACGCCGGTGTAGCGATAGAGTACTCCATTCCTCAGACTTCAAAGAGAGTTGATTTTATTGTATCAGGATATGATTCCAATTATGATCCCAATGTGGTAATAGTGGAACTCAAACAATGGGACAGCATTAATGGTGTTGAAGGCGCAGATGCATTAGTGGAAACATATGTTGGCGGAAGTAATCACAGAGTTGTACATCCTTCGTACCAAGCGTGGTCTTATGCTCAACTTATAAAGGATTATAATTCATCAGTTCAGGATTCAAATGTCAGACTTCATCCGTGTGCCTGCCTTCATAATTATATTCGTCATGCCAATGACCCGTTGGATTCAAAGTGGTATTCGGATTATTTGATTGAGGCGCCGGCATATACTAAGGGTCAGCTTGAACAATTAAGAGATTTTATAAAAAAATCTGTGAAGAAGGGTGATAAAAAAGAAGTATTATATCTTATAGATAAAGGCAAAATCAGACCGTCCAAGAGTCTTCAGAATGCTATAGGCTCCATGCTCAAAGGTAATCGTGAATTTATCATGATAGACGAGCAAAAGGTTGCGTATGAAGAAATATTAAGAATATCAGAAAAATGTCAGAAGGATTATAAGAAAAGAACTATTGTTGTTAAAGGCGGTCCTGGGACCGGCAAGACAGTAATAGCCATAAATCTCTTGGCTGAACTGACTAAGCGAGACCAATTGGTGCAATATGTTTCCAAGAACAGTGCTCCGCGTCAGGTTTATCTGAAAAAACTAAAAGGATTGATGAAAAAGAGCAGCGTAGATAATCTTTTTAAAGGATCCGGAAATTATACCGATGTGGCAGAAAATATGGCACATACACTTCTTGTGGATGAAGCGCATCGTCTCAACGAAAAATCCGGTATGTTTCACAATCTCGGAGAAAACCAGATTAAAGAAATAATTAAGGCTGCATATTGCAGTGTGTTCTTTATCGATGAAAGCCAAAGGGTTACCATGGATGATATTGGCTCTATTGCTGAGATTGAAAAGTGGGCAAGAAAAGAAGGGTCGGAATTACACTATCTTGAACTTCAATCGCAGTTTAGGTGTAACGGTTCCGACGGATACCTTGCATGGCTCGATAATGTTTTGGATATCAGAGAAACGGCAAATTACGATTTGGAAGGAATCGATTATGATATCAGAATATGTGATTCTCCAAATGAAATGAGAGACTTTGTTATAGAACGAAACAAGAATACCAATTGTTCCAGAATACTTGCCGGCTATTGCTGGGAATGGAATAAACAGGAACAAAACAACACCAATTATCATGACATTATAATCGGTGATTTTGAAATGAGTTGGAATCTTGGAAACGGAGAACCTTTTGCAGTCAGTGAAACTTCAATAAACGAAGTGGGTTGTATTCATACTTCTCAAGGCTTGGAATTTGATTATGTCGGAGTAATTATCGGTGATGATCTTAGATATGAAAACGGTAAGGTAATAACAGACTTTACTAAGAGAGCCAGAACCGATCAATCCTTAAAAGGTATTAAAGGCTTGTATAAAGAGAATTCCCAAGAAGCATTGCGACGTGCTGACGAGATTATCAAGAATACCTACAAAACCCTTTTATCGCGGGGAATGAAAGGGTGTTATGTTTATTGTACCGATTCGAAACTTAGGGATTATTTACGGGTACGACTTGCTCTAACAAAATCTAAAATGGAAAGGGGTTAAAAAACCATATTATGTGTTATACAAATCTTGTATACAATGGTTAAGGAGAAAGAATGAGAAACAAAGAGATTGATTCGAGACATTCCGTTCGCCAGTACAAAACGACACCAATTGAAGAAAACCTTGTTACCGAACTTAATGCATACATCGAAAACTGTAATGCGGAAAGTGGTCTAAACATTCAGCTTATTTGTGATGATCCTGAATGCTTTGATGTATTCCTTGCCCATTACGGTAAGTTTAAGAATGCCAATAACTATATAGCACTTGTCGGCAAGAAGAACTTACCGGACCTTGATGAAAAGGTGGGTTATTTCGGAGAAAGCATCGTTCTTAAGGCTCAGGAGTTGGGGCTTAATACTTGCTGGGTGGCAGGTACGTTTGGCAAAAAGAAATGTAAAGCCAAAATAGAAAGTGATGAAAAAATAGTTTGCGTTATATCTATAGGATACGGTGAAAATCAGGGTGTGGAACATAAATCCAAACCCATAGAAAAACTATGCAAAGCTGATTTATCATCGGCTCCTGATTGGTTCAAAGAAGGCGTGGATGCGGCTCTTAAAGCGCCCACTGCGCTTAACCAGCAGAAATTCATTATTTCGCTTGAAGGTGAAGAGGCAAAGATCGTTTCTAAAGGCGGCCCGATGACCAAACTTGATTTAGGCATTGTAAAATATAATTTTGAAGCGGCTTGCGGACATAAGGTTAAATAAATTTATTTAATACGGGAAAGGAAATGGCATGCAGAAAGTACAAGTAATAAATGTTGGGCAAGGTGATTGCAGTTTATTTAGAATACCCAGAGAAGATGGTTTTAAAAATGATGCTTATTTTGTTGATATGGGATCGGGAAATGTCGATATTTCTAACCGCTTGATATTCGGAGACAGAATTCATGTGTTTTTAAGTCATGGACACCGGGATCATATTGGTGGAATAAAGTATCTTTTTGGCAAAACGTTTCAATTAGATGAGCTTGTTTTGCCTTTATATCAAAATGAAATGACGTTAATAGCGAAAGCCATTTTAAATTTAAAGGGAATCCGACAGGCGAAAGATTGCGAAGAAATAGTCAGTGAGTTGGAAGATATAGTTAATAATCAAATTTATCTCAAAGAAGCCGGCGAATACCATTATAACAGGGTTTCTTTTGCTTATGAAGGCAGGAGGTTTGCGTCGAATCGAATCAGATGCCTTAATCCGTCGATCGATGCTTGGGGTTACGATTGGATTTCAGAGATGGATACCGAGGATATGATATCCACGATGAATAATCTTTTTTCAAAACCCTTTGCGGAAGTAATGGGAAATTATATTTGGAATAGCCATGAATTTCGCGATAGAGAGGGCGAACCCGAACTATATGAGAGAGAGGTTTTTTCGGATTTTTGGCTTCCGAGAGAAGAAGGATTTCCCAAGAAATGCAATGTGGTTTTTGATTTTATTTTCAATAATATAAATCTGCTTAAAACCTTCAATTCGGAAAGTACAAGAGAGAATCTTAAAAAGATCTCCGAAGAATATGGCAAAACAACCCATGATGTTTGTATGGTTTTAAAAGCTATTGTAAATAATCAAAAAATTCTTTTCGCCGGGGATGTCAGTAAAAAATCATTTCATCGTATTATAAATAACCATAAAGTTTATGCAAATTATTTAAAAATGCCTCACCATGGCAGCATAGAAAATATCGATGAAACCATTCTGGATGCGGTAAAACCCGAGGTGGCTATTATTTCTCATGGGAACAGGCGCTTTGGAAAGGCCGATGATTCTCATCCTAACAGAGAGGTTTTGGAATTATTGTCCCGAAAGAAAATAAGGATATTAATAACAAATGATGTAATAAAACCGGAAGGAACAATAATGAAGAAAGAAAACCACACGAAAGATCCGTTCATAGAAATAGTTGGATAAAAAAGCCGACAATACTTCATTAAAAATATGATATAATATCCCAATGAAATAAAAGGGATTATTCGGAGGTAAATGAAATGACATTTAATGAACTGGTAGAAAAGGTAAGGAAACTTTCATCGAAAGTTGATGCTTCGGACAAAGGATTCCTTGCGGTACAGATTAATATTACGGGCAAGGAGAGCGGAGTCTTCTATGTAGAAGTTAAAGACGGACGCATTAATGTTGAGCCCTATGAGTATATTGACAGAAACTGCGCGTTTACTATCAGCCTGACTGATTTCAATAAGTTGATAGACGGTAAACTCGATCCTATGCTTGCGTTTACCACAGGCAAACTCAAAGTAGACGGAGATCTTGGTAAGGCGCTTGAGTTTTCCAAGATTATCAAAAAATAATTATTGCATCAAATCTTCCATAGAACAATGAAGGGCACGGGAAAGACGAAGGATGGTATCGGCAGCAGCCTTATGAATGTCTCTCTTTCCCTGCTCGTATTGCTCAATCATTCTAAGTGAGACCTGTGTCTTTTCGGCCAGAGCCTTCTGAGACAGTCCCGCTTCGTTTCTCAATGCGGCCAGAGTGCTGCTGTTCGTAAGGCTTCTTATCAATTTATACATTTCTTCGGCGAATGCCTGTACTTCCATATCGTGATATGAATCATACATATTAACTATTTTGCTCATCGGCACGAGGGATACTATCGTCTTAAAAGGTATTCCGCTTTCCCATTCAAAATATGCCAAAGCCCATCCGGCCCAATATTCCGCACTCTTGTAAGGAGCGAAAGAGGGTTTCTTTTTCGGATACTTTCCGGTAGCGCTGTTAATGATTTCCATGGCGAATTCCGGACCGGACATTCCCAGGAACTCTTTGGTTTTCCAGGAGCCGAAACCTTCTGTGATGTTCGAATTAATGAACATATCGACAAATTCATCAATATCCATTTTTAAATCGCATGATGCGTAATGAAGGGCACCGCCCAATACTCTTTGAACATAACTTAAATATGAACCGTCATAAGCGCGCATAATTCTTTCGTCTCCTTTCCGAATGATAACTTATTGAAAATATCAACATCTGTAGATGTATTGATTATACATCCTAAGATGTAGCAAGTAAACTGTTTCAGGATTGAAAATCTGTTATAAACAGTTTTTTTAAATACTGAAAATGCTTTTTGTGCTATAATTTTAGGGTAATCGCACGAATGTTAATCTGCATTGCTTGTGGCAACGGCATTAAAGACATTACGATTGAGCCATCAGATGATGCAGGAGGTAAAAGCACATGCTTGGAGAAAACATTAAGATATTAAGAAAACAAAAAGGATTTTCGCAGGAGACACTTGCCCAACAGTTAAATGTCGTAAGACAAACGGTGTCCAAATGGGAAAAAGGAATATCGGTTCCCGATGCGGAGATGCTTAATTCGTTGTCGGAACTCTTTGAAGTACCGGTCAGTACTCTTCTCGGAAGCACCGTTGAAGAACAGCCATCCGAAACGAATTCAAAAATGGATGAGATAGCAAAGCAGCTTGCTATATTAAACGAGCAGCTTGCCCATCAATCATCAAGGAAGAGGAGAACATTTAAGAGAATACTTATAATAATTGCCGTGGCTATAGCAGGTTCAATCCTGGCATTCATTCTCTTGATTGTATCGCTCATGGTATTCAGAACAAATGCGGCCAATAAGACGGATTATTACAGAACCGTGATTAAAGGCGAACTCGACGGTCAAACATATTCATATGAAATTATATTTGATGATAACAATCGTATTCACCAACAGCATTTCGAAGGGATTGCATTCGATAAGAACGGGCCGGTGGATCTTAGCGATTATTATATCTATGATGCCGTGGATTACATCGGGAATTATTTCTCTGAACACGGTGGCAGTGTCGAAATAATTGAAAACAGAGAGCCTTTTGACTGGCAGAATTTTTGAAAAAAGTATATATTTGGGATTTATTACATATGAATTAAAAAAGTTCGGCAAAAACGACTTAGCAATGTCGTTTTTGCCGGACTTTTTCTTTGCGGTAATAAATTAAATCCCGATTTCTTTGTAAATTCGCTCTATAAACGGCGATTTGTATTCAATGTACTTATCTATGTCGTAAGGGTATAACAAAGCACCTTCTTCTTTGGTTCTGCTGTACTCGCTGATTGCTTCGGGATGAGATTTAAGGTAATCTCTGAAGGATATATGTCGTTTCAATTCCAAAGAATCTTTGGCGCATACATATAAATGATGCTTCATCAGGTGCTCTTTGCCGTCATATTTGAAAGCTTCCCGCCCCGGAATGCCCAAATCCCCTTCGTGTTTGTAACCGATGGATTGCAAAGAAGCAATGACGTCATTAAGCAAGGAAGTATCGTTTATAACGACATCGATATCGATTATCGGTTTGGCAGATAAGCCTTGAACGGAAGTGCTACCGACATGTTCGATACTTAATGCCAATTCTCCGAGTGCTTCCGAGAGCTCATGGCGTATTTTTTCAAATTCATTTTTCCAATTTTCATCATACGGCAGGACGATGACATGTTTCGTACTCATTTGGTATTCCTTTCGGATTGTTTAGGCGGAGTGAGCGGAATTATAACGGTAGTCTCGAACTCGTTTTCCGTTTCCTTCGAATTCATTATACCAAAAAGTTTTTCGATATGTTCCTGAATGTTAATCAAACCGTACCCGTGAATGATTCGATTATCGTTTGTCGGTGCGGTTTTTTGTGTTTTGGAATTTATTATATGGATTACAAATTGATCTGATTCCAAATCCGTACGTATATATAATCTGATATATTTCCTGTTGTTATCACTTATTTCGTTGCAGGCATTTATTGCATTGTCCAAAAGGTTTCCGATTACGATGGACAAGTCGTAATCGTTGATGGGAATGATGGTTGCATCTATCTGTAAATCGGGTTGAAAATCTATATTGTTATCCTCAGCGAACAACAGGTAATTGCTAACAAAGGAATCAATTACAAGGTTTCCGGTGTTGATTTTGCTGTAGCTGGAGTTAAGTTCGTCCATCGAGCTTTCCAAATACGGAATGATTGCATCATATTTTTCGTTACGAATGCATTCATTTATGTACATAAACCTTTTGTTGGTGTCATGATGGTATTTACGAAGTTTCTTATAGGCAGAGGACAATTGATTGTATTTTTCCTGCTGATATTCGTTTTGTCGGAGAATATGATTGATTTTTTCTTTTTCGTTAAAGGAATTTGCGGAAAGGATTAACAGCACGAAATTTCCGTAGTTAATAATGATGAATCCGGTAATCAAAAATGCATAGGACAATTGGTTTTCCGAAGTGCTTTCAAGAACATTTCTGTTGAAGGCCGCTATGATTGTGATAATAGGTGCTATAAGAAGCAGAATATAATGTTGAAAAGATAAATAATATTTGCGCTTACTGAAAATAATAAAGATAACAATTATAAAGAATAACATTATAGGCGCGGTAAGGAAACATATTAAGTCTTCTATTTTATTAATATTTTTTTCGGAAAAACGCAGAAAATAAAAAACGATTATCTGTGCAATGAATTCGGATAATACCGCTATGGATTGGAAACTTATGGAAAAGAAAAAACGTTTTATAAAACTTGCCTCATAGAATAAGGTTAAGATAAATGTTGTAGTCAAACTGATTAAGACTCTGATAATTCCTGCTCCGAAAGATATGTTGGTTAAAAGTATTTCGGTGATAGAAAAAATAATCAATTCATCCAAAACAAAAGAGATTATCAGAAAAGGAAGAGGTATGTATTTTTTTCTTTTCTTCATAAAGATGAAAAAATAAAGAACCAAAGCACATAGATCAAGAAAGGACCCAAGTAAAGCCAAAACGTAATGATCAAACATTATTGTACACCCCGGGAATTGTTTATTTTATGAGAGATACCACATGATTGACAAAATTTTCGTGTATAGTTTTTGCCTGCCTTCTGCTAAGAGGTAAAGCTTCGTTGTTTTTAAGTATGACCTGATCGTTTGTTATAACTCTGACATGATTTATATTTACCAATATACCTCTCATGGAAGAAACAAAACCGTATTTTTTCAATTCGTTTTCCCATGACTGGATTGTTCCGTTGGTAATGTGAATGTCATTGTTTTGAAGATGAAATTCAATCACGTTTTTCTTGCCTTTTATATTTTGTATATACATTAATTCCTGAAGATTGATAACAAAATCCCCCTCATCGGTTGATATTGTCAGTATTGATGAATGATTGTTTGAGAGCGTTTTTATAATTGATTGACAAACTTTCTTTGTGGCTTCAAAAAGAATAGGCTTTTCCAAATATTGATATGGCTGAACTTCAAATGAATCCCGCATAAACTGATTATAAGAAGTAACAAATACAATAATTAAATTATTATTGTTTTCACGTAGTTTCCTTGCAACTTCGATTCCGTTAATTCCGGGTAACTCAATATCAAGGAAAACAACATGATAGTGGTTTTCCTTATATTTTGAAAGGAGTTCTTCGCCTGATGAATAATCGTCTATATGATAATCAAAAGAATCGGGAAGATTGAAAAAGAAACGCTCAATATTTTTCTTGAGAGCGCGTAAATCATCCTGGCAGTCGTCGCAAATTAGAATATTAATGAACATTCGGTTTACCTCTTTTGCTTTGCATATAACCGACAAACATTACTGTTTGTAAAAATGATAGCATAGATATTTGACACGTTGCAATAACCGCTCGCACCCGTTTTTTAACCGCTTATTCCATATTTTTTCACATTGATTGTAAAAGTGATAATATCAACATCAAGCAAGGGGGCTTGTTACGAATCTATTATAGGTGTTACATGAATTCTAACCATCATTCTACCATTATTACAATCGTTAAAGTCTCTATATGCATTCTTGCATATTTCAATTTTTACTCACTCCAAAACTCATTTCGAACCATATCGGGGAAAGCGAAAAGCACTTCGCACTGGGATTGATTTCTCCGGATTTTTCTAAAGCTGAATAAGACCTGTTTTAGATGAGAAAAATGAAGCCCCCTTTTGTTAAAAGGAAAAGATTGCGGCAAATTCTTATATGACATCTGCGATGACACGAACAAAAATTAAAGATTACGCATAATGAAAACGCGGGTTAATATGCGTATACGGAAATAAATAAAGAGGAAAAAAGATAAAGGCGGACTTCTGTGTCTGCCTTTATTATTTGCATTCTTACCCAAATTCGAAAATGTGGTATAATTATAAACTACGGAGGTATATTTTATGGATTCTTTTTCTGTGGATAATATCGCTGCGACGGCAGAAGTTTTATATATTGTCTGGATATTGATTGCTGGCTTATTCTATTTGTTTTTTACGATTTTCTTTTATTTGAGTCTGTGGAAAATATTCGTTAAGGCGGGAGAAACCGGATGGTATGCGATTGTTCCGTTTTTCAATTTTTATATTCTTTACAGAATCTGTTTTGAAAAACCCCTGCCGTGGTTTTTGATTACGTATATCCCCGTTGTGAATATGGTGGTTATAATACTGAGTCTCGTGGGATTGTCCCGTGTTTTTGAAAAGAGTGTGGTATTTATGGTTATCTCGATTCTTTTATGCGGATTGACGATTCCGATTCTTGCGTTTGACAAGTCCGAATACTGCCCCGAAAACCGATTGGACCTGATATTTGGAGGTAATGATGATTAAAAGAGCGATTTCGATATTTTTGACGGTTTCTTTTGCCCTTACGCTTTGTGCCTGCGAACTTCCGGGCGGCAGTGTGCCCATCGAAGGCAAAGGCGCGGGAGCAAAAAAAGCGAATCTCCCCATAATTGTGGAAGCGGTCGAGCCCGAACCCGCACCCAAAGAAAAAGTTGAATATTTAAGCGATACGAACCGCCTTAATATCGTTGTACCCGATGATTACGGCAAAAATCTTATTTTCTCACAGGACGATCATGCGGCAAAGAATCCTTATAAGGAATATTCCCACGAACAGCTTCTCGAGGCTTCGGAGGCTTATTTCGAACATATGGAATCGTTTACCGAGGCCGGCTGGAAGGTGGATTTTATGTTCGGATTCATCACCAACGACAATCTTCCGGAACTTATTTACATGGTTTATATAGGCGATCGTCAGATGGAATTCGAATATCATTTTTGCTCATATGATTTTGACAAAGCTGAAGTTGCGGAGATAGGAAGTTTTATTTCCAATTACGATTCGATTTGTTTTAACGATTACGGAAACCTTCTCTGGTTCTATGATTTTGATTCCGGTTACACATCTGTGATTGAATATTATGTAACGGTTAACGATGAATACCGTTTCGAACTGGTAGGCACGCTCCAAAGCCAGTATTTTTACGAATATGACAGCGAGGGCTATTTTGTCAACGGTCAGGCTTCCGATTATGCGACATACGCGGCCAACAGGGACGCTTACTATGGTGTTTCGGATTATTCGGAAGTTTGCTCTTACGGCTACGAACCCTGGATATCCTTAAAAGGACCAAATGAATATGAACATTTCGATGAATACGATATATACGAAGAAGGCTGCGAGATGACCATCCTCGATGATCTTCATGACATTCTTGTATCGTATCCCAAGGAGAAGAAATATACATTCTTTTACCTTGACGAAGATTATATTCCCGAAATGCTCGTGCTTCAGGATTATCCGACCAAGGATAACGTAATGGTTTACAATGCCAATTTCTTCTGGAGTGAGGACGATATTTACGGATATGTGACCATGCGTTTTTCGGGTGTGGTATCGGATGAACTTTCATACTCGAAATACAACAATATCTTTAAGACGCACACCGATTTGGGCGAGGTGGAAACGACCGAATTTATGTCGCTTTTTGATTATTATGTGAGTTCTCCCGTACAGACCTTTGTTGCGGACAGGGCGACGGTAAAGGGCGAAACGCATTATTATTTAAACGGTTGCGAACTGACCGAGAACAGATATTTTTATTTTTTGAACAGATGGCAGGATATGGAATTTACGGAGCTGCCTTTTGACAATATGTACACCGAGACGGATGAGGAAAGTCTTAAGAAGCATTACCTCGCTGCCCTTAGTGAATACGACTACAAACCGGAGACAGAATATGAAAGCAGTATACCTTGAGGAAGGCGCGGTTAACAAAGGAGACATTTCCCTCAAGCCGATTACGGATATTATCGATACGAAGATTTATTACAACACGGTCGAAGAAAACAAGATAGAACATATCGGCGATGCGGAAGTTGTTTTTGCGAACAAGGTTGTATTTGACGAAGATACTTTTGCCAAATGCCCCAATCTTAAATACATAGGCGTATGCGCTACGGGATACAATGTTATCGATCTTGAAGCCGCCCAAAGGCACTCGGTTACCGTGACCAACGTTCCGGCATACAGCACGGACGCGGTAGCGCAGCTTACATGGGGTTTTATCATCGAAAGCGTCAATCATATCGCGCTTCACAACAAATCCGTTCACGAGGGCGCATGGTGCCGCTCCGAGATTTTCTGTTACTGGCTTGACAAAGTCACGGAGCTTACGGGCAAAACGCTCGGCGTTGCGGGCTACGGAAATATCGGAAGGAAGGTTTCGGACATTGCTTTGGCATTCGGCATGAAGGTGCTTGTTCATACAGCTCATCCCGAAAAATACGAAGCGAAGGACAATCTCGAATTCGTATCTTTGGACGAGCTTTTCGAACAATCCGATATCATATCGTTTCACTGCCCGCTCAATGACCGGACAAAAAAGATTGTATGCGCCGAAAATATCGCCAAAATGAAGGACGGCGTCATCATAATCAATGTCTCAAGGGGCGGACTCGTGGATGAAGGCGATCTCGCAAATGCCTTAAAGAGCGGCAAAGTCGCCGCAGCGGCGGCAGATGTCGTTTCCGTCGAACCCATGAGGGAGGACAATCCGCTGCTTGATGCTCCGAACATGATTATCACGCCCCATATCGGCTGGGCGAGCGTTGAAGCGAGGGAGAGACTCATAAATATTGTTGCAGACAATCTCAAAGCTTATTTAAACGGCGAGAAAAAGAACGTAATAGTCTGAAAAACGTCAAAAAATATTCAAAAGGGACAGAGTCATTGGTGAAAACAGAAAGGCTCATGTCCCTTTTTTGTAAACTATCCCGAATCCCGCTTGTGCAATTTTACCGAAAATTTATGCATTTTTGGCGGATTATTTGTTTTAGATTTACATATTTGCGTTTCTAAAGTATAATAAATGTGTTGACGTATTTCTAAATGTCGGCAGACTTTCTGGTTTTTAGGAGGATGAATAGTTGTATGATGGGAAATGAGGGAAATGTCGGAACGAAATCCGGCAAATTGAATTTTATGCAGAAAATGAGTACTAAGATTGCCATTATGTTTATACTGGCTCTTTTTATTTCAGGAGTAAGCATTACCGTGGTTTCTATATCAAACGTAGTAAGATCGATGGAAGCCACGTACAGATCTTACGCGCTTAATCTTGCGCAGGAGGCCGTCAGCGGCATCGATTTCGCCACAGAACTCGGTGAGAGAACTTACGGTTCTTATGCTCAAAATTTAGCGGAGGAAGGCGTTAATTCGCTTAACCTGGTTATGAAATACGAGGGCACCGAGGATCTTGATGTGGATACTCTTACAAAGGCCATCGGTAAAATGGATATTAACGGTGTCGAGGGTTCTTACGCATACCTTGTAAGCCCTACCGGCGAGATGCTTTATCACCCGACCACCGACAAGATAGGAAAGAAAGTTGAAAACGCCGCCGTTTCGGGTATCGTTGAACGTCTTTCCAAAGGGGAAAAAGTTGAAAACGGCTATTGTATTTACGAATACAAGGGAGCAAACAAACTTGCGGGTTACGCATTTACTTCAAACGGTAACATTCTCGTTGTAACCGCGGATTACGAAACGTTCATGCATATCGATTACGATACTCTTGTTGGTGAGATCGAAATCTCCGGTGTTGAAGATTCGTATGCATACATGGTTGCACCCGACGGAACAATGCTTTATCACAAGAATCCCGATAAGATCGGTCTTCCCGTTGAAAACGCAGCCGTAAAGGGAATCGTTGAAAAACTCGAAGCCGGCGAAACCGTTGAGCCCGGTGCCGTTGTTTATGAATACAAAGGCTCCGACAAACTTGCGGGATATGCTTTCACAGGCAAGGGAGACATCATTGTTGTTACCGCGGATTACGAGAAATTCATAAAACCCGCTCTTCATCTTAGAAACAAACTGATTTTCATATCCGTAACGCTTCTTATCGTATTCGGTGTATTCGGAACGGCTGTGGTTGCAACGATGCTTCGAGGTCTCGGAAAACTTGTTCCCAGTATTGCAAGCACGGCAAGCCTTGACCTTCGTCACAACGAAAAGAACGAAGAACTCTGCAAACGAAGCGACGAAGTCGGCGTTATCGCAAGAGAGATCAAAGGCATGCAGGAAAGCCTTTCCGAAATTATCGGAAGCATATCCGATGCCACAAACAATATCGATACGAATGTTGATGAGCTCTTAAATCTTTCAAACGGTGTTAACGGCAAATGTGAAGAGAACTTCCATACTACGGAAACTCTTGCCGCAAGCATGGAAGAAACTTCGGCTTCAACCATCGTCATCAGCGAAAACATCAACGAAATGCAGCAGCAGTCCAAGACTATCGAAGAAACCACCATCAAGGGTGCCGATATGTCCATGGAAGTTATGGACAGAGCTACAAAGCTTCATGCCGCTACGGATACCGCTACTCAGAACACGATGAATATTTATCAGTCTGTTAAGCAGAAATCCGATGTCGCAATCGAAGCTGCCGCAGCGGTTGACAAGATTAACGAATTAACCAATACGGTTATGGATATTTCCTCACAGACCAGCCTTCTTGCACTTAATGCTTCAATCGAAGCCGCAAGAGCGGGTGATGCCGGAAGAGGATTTGCGGTTGTTGCAAGCGAGATCAGCCATCTTGCCGAGCAGACCTCCGGAACCGTTACCAATATCAAGAACATTGTTGCCGAAGTTAACGTGGCAGTTGACAATATGACCGAGTGTCTGAGAGAAAGTATTGATTTCCTTGAGACAACGGTTATCGCGGATTACGACAACTTCGCCAAGATTTCAATCCAGTATCAGAACGATGCGGATAACTTCAAAGACACGATGGATTCCATCAAGGGCGGTGTCATTACTCTTAACGAGAACCTCGCTGCGGTTATGAATTCAATCGGCGAAATCAGCAACACGATGAGCGAAGCCGCAACGGGTATTTCCGATATTACCGGAAAGACATCCGAAATGGTTTACGAAGCAGGCGAGACGACCAACAAGTCGGGCGACTGCAAGAATCATGTCGACAATCTCAACAACATGGTTAACAGATTTACTTTCTAAATATGGACATTATTGAAGGAAAGTCGGTATTTCAGGGAATCGGAGAGGGAAAGTTTATTTCCTTCTCCGATAATTTGTCTTTATCGACCGAACAAAAGAATATCGATTTCGACGAAGAAACAGCAAGATACCTCGAGGCAAAAAAACATGTCGGCGGGGTTTTTCTTGAATTATATGACAAAGCACTGCTAAAGACCGGAAAGGAATCTGCCGAAATAATAAATGCGCAAAAAATGATTCTCGAGGATGAGGAATTCGACGCTTTGGTCAAAGGATACATTCAAAACGAAGGTATCGGCGCACCCGAAGCGCTCCTTAAAGCCAGGGATTATTTTTGTGATGTCTTCGAACAATCAAACGAAGACAAGCTTATGGCAAGGTCCGAAGACGTATGCGAAATATCGCATATGTTGTTTAAAGAACTCAAAGGTTTGGAAGATGATCCTTTGGACGGTATCCTTCGTGAAAAGGGGAAGATCATTCTTTATTCGGATCGTTTATCCACTTCAGTTATAATTCGATTGGGCAAAGAAAAAATTGCCGGCCTTTGTTCAAAGTCCGACAGTCTGAATTCCCATGCCCTTGTTTTGGCGAGGTCGATGGGAATCCCGGCTTTAATTTCGTGTACGGCAAATTCTTACTCGTATGACGGGAAGAATGCGCTTATTGACGCGTATGAGGGCAAGGTTTACATCGAACCGGGCGATGAATTAAAACAATCGGTTTATCAGAAAGAAACCGTTTATGCGCAAAAGAAAAGGACTGCACCTATGAGCGTAAACAGCCGCCAAAATTCGAAGATCAGAATATATGCCAATATCGGAAGCGTCGGAGAAATCGATGAAGCCTTGCAATACGGCGCCGAAGGTGTGGGCCTTTTTCGTACGGAATACATCTTTATGGATTCGTACGATTTTCCTACTTTGGACGAGCAGTTCGAAATGTACAAAGAAGCGGTTTTAAAGGCCGACGGCAGGGAACTTATCATTAGGACCGCAGATATAGGCGGGGACAAAAAAGTCTCGTATATTGAGCCGAGAAGCGAAGCCAATCCGGCACTCGGATTAAGGGGCATAAGATTCAGCCTCTCGCACCCCGGAATGTTTAAGACTCAGCTTAAGGCGATTCTCATGGCGGGTGCCTACGGCAAAATATCCCTCATGTTTCCGATGATTGTCTCGGTCGACGAGATAAGAAAATGCAGGGAATACATTGACGCAATCTGCGTTGAATTAAAAGAAAACAACATACCGTATGACGGCGAAATAAAAATCGGTGCGATGATAGAAACGCCCGCGGCCGCTCTCACGGCGGGAGAAATAGCAAAGGAAGTCGATTTCTTTTCGGTAGGAAGCAACGATCTGATGCAGTATACGCTTGCGGCGGACCGATGTAACGCTGCGGTTGAACATATTTACGATTCGCGCCATCCGGCCGTTTTGAAAATGCTTGAAAACATAGCCGCCGAGGCCCGTAAAAACGGCATAAAAGCCGGAATCTGCGGGGAACTTTGCGCGGAAGCGGATATGGTTAAAACCTTATATGAAATGGGTTATGACAGCCTTTCGGTTCCGATATCCAAACTGACGGAAATAATCAAAGCGGCAGAAGAGTTGTAGGTAGTGTATATAACACTGAAGAAGTGATATAATAAAGAGTTGCAACAGTATTTGTGTAAAAGTCGGAGGAATAAACATGTTTACATGGAATTTCCAATATGTATCCAAAGCAAGGCTTGAGGAAACGCTTACTCAGCTTATGCTCAATACCGAAAAAACTGATGTTTTGATCAGAATCCATACGGCTATCCATCTTAAGGACGAAGCCGTGGAACTGGCGAAATTCGTAAAGAATATTGTGCCGGGTGCCCATATTTACGGAACAAGCACCACGGCCGTCATTTATCGCGGAAAACTTTTCAGAAACCAGTGCGTCATCTCCGTTACGATGATGAATGACGCCAAGGTTACGACTGCGATGATTCCCGTATTCGATCCGAATACTTTTATGATGATTCCCGGCGAAGAACTCACAAATAAAGTTGCCGAATGCCTGCCCGTTAAAGACACCAAACTCCTTTTGGCTTTTACGACAGGCAAATATCTCGAGATTTCTGGCTTTGTGAACAGCTTTAACGATGCATATCCGAACATCCAGATGATAGGCGGCGTGGCAATATCTCCCGAAGCCGCAATCAAAAACGACCGTGAAATCGGTTTTGTTTTCGATGAGACCGGATGTTATGACGATGCGATTCTTTTGGCTTCGATAAGCGGAGATACCGTTGAGAGCTACACATCGTGCGCTACCGGTGTCGAAACCGTCGGCAAAGATCTCGAGATAACGGATACTTTTGCAAACTGCATTTTGAAACTCGACGGCAAAGACGCGGGCGAAGAATACAGAATGCAGGTCGGAGAACTTCTCGATCATGACAATACGATTATCAAACTCTTCCCTTACGCATATTCCGACAAGGAAAATGCGCCTTTCTTCGTGGGATTCCGCGATGATTTGAGTTTATCGGAGATTTTCCCGAGAGAAATTCCCGATTTCAAAAAAGCTTTCGACGAGCATCCTTCGGAAGATGTCGACAGCAAGAGAAAACTCATCAGAGGAAACCACTATTTCCGCAAAGGACAAAAAATAAAAAGAGCTTTTATATACGACAAAAAGATTGTTTCGGACAACCGTGCGCTTTTCCGTCGTATCGAAAATTTCGAAAAGGCCGAGACCATTTTCGGTTACTCGTGTCTGATGCGTGCGAGACTTTATCCCAACTGTACGAGATGGGAGCTTTCTGCGTACGAGGAAACCAATATGTGCGGATGCGTTACCGACGGCGAAATCATGACTCACAACAATACGAGCACGTTTGTAAACTGCGCGTTTGTCGTTTCGGTATTCGGTGAAAAAGCGGAGACTCAGATTTACAATCCTTTTGTATTCCAGCATACCGATTCGCTTGCAACCGACAACCGCGATCTTATCGATTATTTGATCAATATCGAGAGTGAAATCGAAAGAGAAAAAGATGACGAATCGCTTTCGGATATCAGGGAATTTGCGAGAGAATGCGAAGCCAAACTCTTCCTCGACGAAGGCGAGGGCATTGCCAACGAAGTTGCCTTAAATACCGATATTTCTATCAAAGGTTTCGACAGAATCTGTATGATAGACATTACGGACAGCTCGGGTATGAAGAGCGTTTTCTCCAAACAGCTCATCGAACTCACATACAGAAATTATATTTCGAACTGCAAGAGTTTCTGTCTTGAAAAGAATTACAGAATCTATCTTATCGACGGATGGCATATCGCAATCGGAACGCCTTCGTACAAAACTTCGCTTAACGAATTCGAAGAAGAGATGAAAGCGCTTCAGCAGATACTTTTCGAATCTTCGAGAGAATATATTGCGATAGTTCCGCTTTTCTGTCTTATCGACGGATGTACGCTCGGAAACATCGATTCTTCGTATTATTCCGCAAGAGTCGAGATGATGAAGAAAAACATTCAGTTCTATGTGACTTCGCCGCTTCTTAACCAGCTTGACGAAGAAAGCATCCGTGAAAAATATCACATGGTTAACGTTGTAAACTATGCGATTGCACATGACAAGGTAATCCCTTATTTCCAGGGAATTTACGATAATAAGAAAAACAAAATCACACATTACGAATCTTTGATGAGACTTGAGGACGAGGAAGGAAAGATTTATTATCCCGACGGATTCCTCGATGTCGCAAGATCTTTCGGACACCTTTACGATTCGCTTTCGAAGACTATGATTTCGAAAGTGTTTGAGATTTTTAAAGACTCGGAGGAAACGAGCGTCAGCATCAACATGGGTATCAGAGATATCAAAAATCCCGAGATTACCGAATTTATTTATGATTTTATGGCTTCGGTAAAACATCCCGAGAACTTTGTGTTCGAGATTCTCGAAAACGAAGACATCGACGGATATGACGTGCTCGTTGCGTTTGTTGACAGAATTCATGCTCTCGGCGGAATGATTTCAATCGACGATTTCGGAAGCGGATATTCGAATCTTCAGCATTTGATGAGTATCCATTCAGACTTCATCAAGATTGACGGCTCCATCATAAGACAGTGCTGCGAAAGCGATGAATCCGAAAGACTCGTAGCTCTTATCGCGGGCTGGAAGGACATCAGCTCGAGAGAAGTTTCGATTGTGGCAGAATACGTCGAGAATAAGGGAATTCAGGAGAAAATGACAAGATTCGGAATCGATTATTCGCAGGGTTATCTGTTCTCAAAACCTTCGCCGGAAGTCGAAATCGTAAAGAATAATTAATGCCGGACATTTCATGGGGAAAAAGGAATGTTAAATAACAAAGAGAAAAAACTTACAATCGGTCTGATAGTCGAAGATGTTTTTACCGAGTTTGCCAAGGACATTATCCAAAACGTTGTCAATGCAATCCCCAAAAACAAAAACATCGAGATAGTCGTTATCGCGGGCAAATTCGTCGATTACGATGCTCCGGAAGACTCACGGAAACGATACAAGAGTGTTTACAATTCAATATACAGACTTGAGGAAATCTGCAAATTTGACGGTCTTATCATTGCGCTCGGAAGCATGGCCAAAATAAAGAGACAGATCATCAACAGAAGATTTTTCAAAAATCTTGCCGATACGCCCAAAGTCATTGTTGCCGCCGAAATCGAAGGCATGGTCAACATCAATTACGACAACGAACCGGGCATCAGGGAAGCAGTCAACTATCTTGTAAATATCTGTAATTTGAGCAAATTCGGAATGTTGGGCGGCAGAGAGGACAATGTCGATTCGTACAGAAGAAAACAGATTTTTGCGCAATGCCTCAAAGAAAACCGCATCGAATTCAACGATGACTGCTACGAAGCCACCGATATGTCGGTTAATACCGTAGCCGAAGCCGAAAGGCTTTTGAGCAGAAACCCCAACATCGAAGCGATATTCTGCGTTAACGATGCCGTTGCTTCGGGACTTTACGAAGCGATGAAAAAGAGAAGACTCGTACCAGGAAAGGACATCAAGGTATTCGGTTTTGACAATACGAGAAAAGCCGGAAACATGATTCCCTCCCTTGCGACCATCGGTGCCGAGAACATAACTCTCGGACAGAAAGCGCTCGAGCTTCTTTTGATGATGATGAACGGAGAGAAGGTCGAATCCGTATCCATTCCCACGAGACTCTACGGAAGGGAATCGTGCGATTACGAAATGTATCAATATACGACCGTCGAGATGCTCAACGTCGATGAGCAGTTTATCTACAGAATGTTTGACGAATGTTTTTACAGATACAGATATGAAATCATCGATGAAGATTCGGTCGATTTAAAGAGACTTTTCTTTGAATTCATTTCCAAAATCCTTATGGCGATGAAAAACAAATATTTAAGAAATGAGGATTTCGAGGAAGAAAGAGAACTCATAAGGATTTTCTTTGAAAAAGGAGCCATGAACTATACCGACGCCACCAAGCTTTTAAGCAGCATGGAAAGGCTTCAGGGCTCGATTAACACCCTTCAGAGAAATGTTTCGGCGAACGTTAACATCAACCGTCTTTTTCAGTACATGCACAACTGCGCCATCCTGGCGCTCTCCAAACGCATGATAAACGAAAACAACGGTTTTGCGGCGGACAGAATATCTCTTGAAAACTTCCTTACCGAATGCACGGATTTTTCCAAAAACAGTAAGGATTTAATCGATTCGCTTGTCAGGAAATTCGACAGACTCGGACTCAAGGATGCGGCGCTTTTCATGTTTGACAAGCCCGTCGTATACGAAAGCAACAGCGCGTATCTTTATCCCGACGAGGTTAAACTCTGCTGTTACACAAAGAGCGGAGAACTCTTCGTTTTGCCCGAGGAAAGACAAAAGAGTCTTATCGGAGATATTTTCAAAAGAGATGAAATCTCTTCCAAAAAGAGAGGCTTTATCGCTTTTCCGATGACTTTTAAGGACTATATTTACGGTATTCTCGTATGCGTTTTATCCGCCGATATTGCGGACAAGGGCGAATATATCGCGGGACAGCTCGGCAGAACGATTTACATTTCGCATACCCAGGAATCGGAAAATACCGAAAAAGAAAAAATCACATACAACAGTATCGCCGAAAGCCTTGCGGCCAATTACGATACGATTTACTATGTGAATTCGGGCAATTGCGAATATACCGAATACAGAATAGATGCCAAAACGGGCAAACTCGAAGTGAAAGAAAGCGGCGGAAATTTCTTTGACGATTTCAAAAAAGAATCGGAATTCCGTCTTTTCCCCGATGACAGAAACAAGGTTTTGGCCGTATTAAACAACGAAAAGCTCATCGAATTTTTAAACGGCAGAAGCAGATTCGGTATAGATTACAGAATGGTTATTAACAACGAAGTTAAGAACAGGAGACTGACCGTTTTGTGGTCGGGCGACAGGGTTCATTTCGTTATCGGCATAGAGAATATCGACGAGCAGCTTCGAAAAGAAGAGGAACACGTTCGCGAACTGGCATACGAAAGAGAATACTTAAGAAAAGATTCCCTGACAGGCGTCAGAAACAAAACCGCATTTCTTGAATATGAGGAATCAACGCGAAAGAAAATCGAAAGTAAAACTTCGCTTCCTTTTGCGATTGTGGTTTGCGACATCAACAATCTGACCTTTGTAAACGATCAAAAGGGCTTATCCGCCGGAGACGAATACATTGTTTCGGCATGCCGCATGATATGCGAGATATATGCCCACAGCCCCGTTTTCCGTGTTGACGGAGACGAATTCGTGGCAGTTCTTTGCGGCGAAGATTATCTTAACAGGGAAAAACTTTTAAAGAAGCTTCGTGCAAAGGTATTAAAGAATGTGCATAATCCCGATGCCATCGTAATAGCGAGCGGCATTTCGGAATACGAATCGGGCAAGGACAATAATCTTGCGGAAGTTTACGAAAGAGCCAAAGCCAAGATGGTCGAGAACAAGAACTATCTTAAATATATTTGAGTTTAATCGAAAAATCTGTATAATAGTTACTTGAATATAATTGCTTGAAAATAATTTCACAGGGAAGTTGAAAGGAGAATCAAACATGGAACCCATTCAGAGCATCGATGCCGAAGACGATCAGTTCGCTTATCGTTACGACACACAGCTTCTTATCGACAGAAGAGACAAGGATCTCGACGAAGACGAGATTTCGGATTACATTACCGCACATTTTGAAGGCAATTCGTTAATCGCTGCGGGAGATGAGGATCTTATAAAGATTCATTTCCATACCAATGAGCCCTGGAAAGTACTTGAGTACTGCAATACCGTGGGAGAGATTTACGATATTGTTGTGGAAGACATGATAAGACAGTCGGACGGACTGCAGGGATAAAAAATGTTTTACGTACCCGACGGAACAATTCGCGCAGGCTTTTACGAATGCAGCGAATGTCAAAACAGATTTTTGGATATAAGGATAGCGCCCAAGGTTGTTTGTCCGTATTGCGGAGAAGATGTTGACATGGAAATCGGACCCGATGACGAAATACCCGAATCATGCGAAAGCGCCGTGCTTTTGGAGGTGCTTGAGGGCGAGGATGTGGAGAAGTATGACACGCTTTTATCCCTCGCGGTAACGGGCGGCGATTATACCTGGATTTAACGCAAAAAAGAGTGAATCGTTTTTACGCTTCACTCTTTTATCATGATGTACATTAATCTGTTTTTCGGATGCGGAGGTATTCTCATGAACGAAAAAAAATGCAGAATTCTTTGCGTGATTTTAACCGTGCTCGCGCTCGTGCTTGCATACATCATGGAAGTCGTGGTTCAGCCCGGATATTTGATCAAAAGCATAATCAAAGTCGGCACTTTCGGTGGAATAATAGTGCTCTACTGCGTTCTGACCAAAAATAAGATAAAAGAGGTCATAAACCTCAAAAAACCCAAAAAAATCGGTGTTCTGGCAGGATGCATTCTTTTGTTCTTTGTCGGAATGGGTATTCTTTTCTTCATATTCAAAAATCAGATTGAATGGAGCACAATACGCGGGAGCTTAATCGAAAAAGAAGGCCTGACCAGAAAGAACTGCTTAATCGCTTTTGCATATATAATTATCTTTAATTCTTTTTTGGAAGAGGCTTTTTACCGCGGATTTTTTCCGAAACTTTTTACGAAAAAAATGCCCGGATACATTATAAGCGCGGTCTTTTTCTCCGTTTATCACATAGGCATAGTAGGCGGCTGGTTTAACATACCGATTTTCCTCATATGCGTTTTCGGACTCGTGCTCGTCGCACTTTTTTTGCAATGGCTCTGTGAACGCTACAAGAGTCTTGTCGCAGACTGGCTTGTGCATGCGAGTGCGAATGTAGCGATTAATATTATCGGTACACTCCTGCTTTTTGAAGTTTTGAAATAGGTTTTATTATGATACAGGACATTTTTCCGAGCAAACTGAATAATCAATTTGAATGCGCCGTATTAAGCGACGATGATTTTGTTTTTGTCTTTGACCGCGAGGGAAGGGTTCTTCTTGGCGAGAACGGGGAAAATGAGTCGGATGATTCGGACAATGAAACGAAGAAATCAAAAAAAGCCCGCTTCCTGAAAGGCAGGGATCTGGGCGGTTGCAATGCCGTATATCTTTTTTCCATGGACGAAAAAAGGTTCTTTCTTGCGACTGACGTAAAAGATTTCGAAAAAGAAGGCTTTTCGTATTATACGATAAGGGAAGCGCGAGATAATTTCGGCGGAAAAGAGATTTTTGCGACTTTTACTGCATATCATTTGAATAAGTGGTATACTGACAATGTTTTTTGCGGCAGATGCGGCAGTAAAACGGTTCCTTCCGAAAAGGAGAGAGCGCTTAAATGCCCCGGATGCGGTAATGTAATTTATCCTCGAATCAATCCCGCGGTTATTGTCGGAGTCATAAAAGGCGATAAGATTTTAATCACCAGATACAACCGCGGATACGCGCATAACGCGCTCGTTGCGGGCTTTGCCGAGATAGGCGAAACTCTCGAGGAAACGGTTGCAAGGGAAGTAATGGAAGAGACGGGTGTTAAGGTCAAAAACATCCGATATTACAAATCCCAGCCCTGGGGAATGGCAGAGGATATCCTGACGGGCTTCTTTTGCGAGGCTGACGGTGAGGGCAGAATCGTAATGGATGAAAACGAGCTTAAATACGCAGAGTGGGTTGAGAGAAAAGACATCGTGCTTCAGCCCAACAATTTAAGCCTTACAAATGAAATGATGAGGATTTTCAAAGAAGGAAAGATAAGTCTTTGAAATCCTGTAAAGAATGTTTTTAAAATATCAAAGGAGGAAAAATGAGCAGAATGATTAATTCCGAAAAAGTCAGAGCCCTGAGCGTTGTTTTGGCAGCTTTTATGCTTGCTGCAATTCTTTTTTCCTCTCTTTTTATCGCTCTTGAGATGCATCATGACTGTTCGGGCGAAGAATGTCCGATATGTATCTGCATCGAACACTGTGTCAGAACACTGCATGAATTGGGAGATTTGAGCGTGCTTTGCGCTGTAAGCGTATTGCCCGTTCTTTTGATTGTTTTTGCAAAGATTGCGACCGGTTTTGTATATGTCAGCGATACGCCGGTTTCGAGAAAAGTCCGCATGAATGATTGAAAAATCTGTGTTGAAGCCATGCTTCAAAAGCATTATTTTACACACACGGAGGTTTTTTAACATGAAAAAAATAATATCTTTATTACTTGCGGCACTTCTTTGCATGGGAGCGCTTACGGCGTGCGAGAGCGCAAAAGCTCCCAAAGCGGATGACGGCAGGATCAAAATAGTAACTACGATTTTCCCCGAATACGACTGGGTAATGAATGTACTCGGCGACAAAAAAGAGGATGCGGATGTAACCATCCTTCTTGACAACGGAGTGGACCTTCACAATTATCAGCCCACAGTCGAAGACATCGTAAAGATTACCGAAGCCGATTTGTTTATTTATGTCGGAGGCGAATCGGACGAATGGGTTGAGGATGTATTAAAAGGATCCGTTAACGACAAAATGATCGTCATCAACCTTATGGACGTTCTCGGAGACGCAGCCAAAGAGGAAGAAGTAATCGAAGGCATGGAATGCGAGGAAGAGGAAGAAGAAGGTGAAGAAGGCGAAGAAATCGAATATGACGAGCATGTATGGCTTTCTTTAAAGAACGCTTCGCTGTTCGTAAACGAAATAGAAATCGCCCTTGAAACCATTGATGAAGCAAATGCCGCAACTTACAGGGCAAATGCTTCGGAATATATCGAAAAAATCAACAATCTGGATGCGGATTACGAAAAGGCGGTATCCGAAGCAGAGACAAAGATGCTTCTTTTCGGCGACAGATTTCCTTTCAGATACATGGTTGACGATTACAATCTGTCATATTATGCGGCTTTCGTAGGCTGTTCCACGGAGACCGAGGCAAGCTTTAAGACGGTTACTTTCCTTGCGGAAAAGATGGATGAAAATTCACTTAAAGCCGTTATGACCATCGAAGGAAACGACCACAAAATTGCAGATACCATTATTCAAAACACCGAGTCAAAAAATCAAAAAGTTCTGACTCTTAATTCCATGCAGTCCGTTACTGCGGGAGATATCAAAGAAGGCGCAACATATCTTTCGATAATGGAAAAGAATCTTGAAGTTTTAAAAGAAGCGCTTCAATAAGAGGACTCGGTTATGAAAAAGTGGATAAGTATTTTTATGGGCGCCTTGATATTGGGTGTTTTGGTTGCGTGCCTGCACGGCGCAGGCTCAAACATTCATCCGAATACGTCCGGTGCCGGAAAATCCGACGGCGTAAAAATTTCGGATGACGAAAATTCAGATCGGGAATCCCAAGAGGATTCGTTTAATCCCGTAAACGAAGATTATTCCGCAAACGATATTGACGATTCGATTAATCCGAATGAGGGAAAAAACGAAGAAGAAAAAACAGAAGAGGATTCCGATTCTTCGGATAACGATGAAATCGATGAGATGAAGGAAGAAGCCGACAAAGGCGATGAACAAATCGATGTCGATCTTACGGCGATTTCCGGTCTTTTGGTTTATTCCGAAGTCAGCAATATGATGACAAGACCCGATGATTATATCGGAAAAACCGTCAAAATGAGGGGGCTTTACGCCGTCGCATACGACGATCGCTACGATCAATATTACGATTATTGCATAGTGCAGGATGCTACGGCATGCTGTGCGAACGGAATAGAATTCAATCTGACGGACGATTATGTCAAACCCGATGATTATCCCTCGGAGGGAGACGAAATAACCGTCTTCGGGGTCTTTGAGACATACCAAGAGGGCGGTTATACTTATTGCACTTTAAGAAACGCAAAACTCATACAATAAAAGAAAACGGCGGTCGGCAAAAACCGCCGTTTTTTGATGCGTTGACTTTGGGGAAAAAGGGTGTTATCATCAAGGAAGTTAGAAATAACTAACTATTTTCGAAAGGAGATGAGCTTATGCATATGAATATAAATGTTTTATGGGGATTGTTAATTCCTTTTGTCGGAACATCCGCAGGAGCGGCATGCGTATTTTTCATGAAGGAAAAACTTGGCGATAAGGTTCAAAAAGGACTCACGGGTTTTGCGAGCGGAGTGATGGTTGCGGCATCGATATGGAGTCTTTTAATTCCCGCCATCGAGCAGTCCCAAAATCTCGGGAAACTGTCTTTCCTGCCTTCTGCGACAGGTTTTACGCTCGGAATATTCTTTCTTTTGATACTCGACTCGGTTATACCGCATCTTCACTTGAATACGGACAAAGCCGAAGGCATTAAGAGCAAATTGAAAAAGACCACAATGATGGTACTGGCGGTTACTCTCCATAATATTCCGGAAGGAATGGCCGTAGGTGTCGTATATGCGGGACTTTTGTCCCAAAACACTGCCATCACGGCAGGCGGTGCGCTTGCTCTTGCAATAGGTATTGCCATTCAAAACTTTCCCGAAGGCGCCATTATATCGCTTCCTCTTTGTGCGCAGGGAAAGAGCAGGGGAAAGGCTTTCTTAAGCGGTATTTTATCGGGCGCGGTCGAACCCGTCGGCGCGCTCATTACGATATTTGCCGCGTCCCTGGTTGTACCTGCGATGCCCTATCTTTTAAGTTTTGCGGCAGGCGCCATGATTTATGTCGTGGTTGAGGAACTGATACCCGAAATGTCTTCGGGTGAGCATTCGAATATCGGTGTCGTAATGTTTTCCGTCGGCTTTGTGCTCATGATGGCACTGGATGTAGCTTTAGGCTAAAGACCTTTCCGAATATCAAAAAGACCGGTATGATTTGTATCGGTCTTTTTGATTACTCTTTTGTTTGAATAAAACCCTATGACATAGTACAATAATAGGGATAAAGAGGGAGGGTGAAACCTTATGAACAGGATAAAAATAGCTTTTTTTGACGCTAAGGATTATGATAAGAATTCTTTTATCAAAGCGAACGAAAACATAGATTACGAAATAGATTATTTTGATACCAGACTCACAAAGGATACGGTCCGACTGGCAGAGGGGCATGACGTTGTATGCGTTTTTGTAAATGACGATGTCAACAAAGACGTCATCGATGCGCTCGTTGAGATGAACGTAAAACTCGTAGCCTTAAGATGCGCCGGATACAACAATGTCGATGTCGAATACGCATATGAAAAGATTCACATCGTCAGGGTTCCCGCATATTCGCCCTACGCGGTTGCCGAGCATGCCATGGCGCTTCTTTTGACATCGATTCGAAGAATCCACAAAGCATATATAAGAACAAGGGATTTTAATTTCAGCTTAAGCGGCCTTACGGGCTTCGATCTTCACGGCAAAACAGTGGGCATAGTCGGAACCGGCAAAATCGGAAGGATATTTATCGATATCTGCCGCGGCTTCGGAATGAATGTCATTGCATATGACAAATTTCCCGCCAAGGACAGCGACATCAAATATGTCACGCTCGAAGAAATCTGGGAGCAAAGCGATATTATTTCGTTCCATTGCCCCTTAACCGACGAGAACAGGCATATGGTCAATGAAGAGTCCATCGCAAGGATGAAAAAAGGCGTTGTTCTTATCAATACTTCAAGAGGCGGTCTGATTGATACCGAAAGTCTTGTCGAAGGCATTAAGCAGCGCAAAATCGGAGCCGCCTGCCTTGATGTGTACGAAGAGGAATCAAACATCTTCTTCCACGATTATTCGAACCATATCGTTGACGACGATACGCTTGCAAGATTAATTTCCATGCCCAATGTCATAGTAAGCTCCCATCAGGCATTTTTGACCGAGGAAGCGCTTTCGAACATAGCTGATACAACGCTTGAAAACGTAAAAGAATTCTTCGAAAACGAATACAGCGTCAATGAGGTATGTTACAAATGTCCGAAGGTTGAAGACTGCAAACAACTTCATAACGGGAAATGCTTTTAAAAAAGCATGAAAAGGCAAAATAAAGGCCGTATTTTGTAAATGTTTTTATATATATTTACGTTTTTTGATATATAATTATAGTATGCTGATGAATTATCGGTAAAAACCGATTTCGTTAAGGAGATTGATATGAAAACTTTAATAGTCGTTGACATGCAAAACGATTTTATAGACAAGGCTCTCGGAACCAAAGAGGCCGAGGCGATTGTTCCCGCGGTTGCCGCAAAGATTGACAAATATGTCAAAGCCGGCGACGAAGTGATTTTTACAAGGGATACGCATCAGGAGAATTACCTTGAAACAAATGAAGGTCATTATCTTCCCGTGGTTCACTGCATTGAGAATACCGAGGGCTGGGAGATAAAGGAAGGATTGGCATTTGAAGGCGCACGCATTATCAATAAGCCCACTTTCGGATATATGGGCTGGGGCGATTTCAAATTCGAGGAAATCGAAATCGTCGGTCTTTGCACCGACATCTGCGTGGTTTCGAATGCACTTATATTAAAGGCAATGTTTCCGGAGATTAAAATATCCGTCGATTCGTCCTGTTGCGCGGGAGTAACGCCCGAAAGTCACAAGGCCGCGCTTGAAACCATGAAAATGTGCCAGATTGAAGTCATTTAAAAGATAAATGCAAGGAGGCGTCATATAGGATGTCCAGGAAAAAAGTTATTAAAACCGTCAGAAAAAATCATATTTGGCCAACACTAGTTCTGTGTCTTTTTATCGCATTGGTCGTTGATATTTTTATCGCGTTCTTTGCCAGCTCTTTTGCTACGTACATAGTCGATACCAAAATCGTGGACGAATACGAATCCGTTGCATATATGGCAAAGATTTATGACAAAAACAGCGTTGAGGAAGGCGAGAATATTTACAACCTTCTTGATGAAGACGGACGTGTTTATTTCATCTGTGACAAGCACGGAAAGGTAATCCATCAGAACGGAAGCAATACCATAGGTACGACCAACGGTACAATTGAACTTCCCGGTACCGGAGATGTTTTGTCGGACGGTGAAACCAAGGCGCGTATTTATCTTGACAATACAATAGAAGGTTTCTTCTCCACCAATGATGAAGGAAATATCATATTCGATCCGAAGTCCCTCATCAGATTTGCAAACAAAGTCGGAGAAGACTCCAACCTTTCGGTTGACGTACCGAGATCTTCGATAGATTTGCCTCTTTGGGTGGCAATAGAGGTTAAGGGCGGAACCCAGGTATTCTACGGAAAAGCAAGTTTCGTAATATCTTTGTCCGACATTGCATTCATAGTATCTTTTGTTCTTGCGGGAGTTGTTCTTGTCGGCTGTATCATAATACTTATGGTTGTGAATATGATATCCACGCTCCTCGGACAAAGAAGAATGAGCAAAGTATTCTTTTCGGATCCCGTAACCAGAGGACGCAACTGGATGTGGATGTCCTACCGTGCGGAACATATTCTTAAGAAAAGAATAAACGCTTCGCAGACATTCGCCGTCTTGGACATTGTATTTGTAAAATACAGAAATTACTGCGTATGCCATTCGATTCGCGAAGGCGAAGAAATGCTTTGCAGAGTGGATAAAAAATTAAGAGACAGCGTAAACAAAAAAGAAGTGGCCGTTCATTATGCTTCGGCAAATTTTGCGCTTTTGCTTAAAGTTAAGGACAAGGACGAACTTGAAGACAGAATCAAGGATATTTTGAAAAAACTCGAGTCCATCGACCTTGAGCACAAATTCAGTTTCCATATCGGTGCATATATAATTCTGCCCGAAAAAGACAAAAACGGCAGAACTGTTAAGAGAAAAGAATTCGATATCGAAAGAGAATACAACAATGCATGTACCGCCAGAACTTCGCTTGAAGAATGCGACGATTCAGGCTATGCTTTCTTTGACGAAAACCTCGTCGAAGAGCAAAAATGGATTAATCTCGTAATGGATAAATACGACGATGCCATAAAGAATGAAGAGTTCGTGGTTTATTATCAGCCCAAATACGATCCCAAAACCAACGAATTAAAGGGCGTGGAAGCTCTTATCAGATGGGATTCGCCGCAACTCGGATTCAAGCAGCCCGCGACATTTATTCCCATTCTCGAAAAGAACGGTCTTATTCCCGAGATAGACAATTACATGATTACCCATGTGGCAAGAGATCAGAAAGCATGGCTTGATGCCGGTCTTGATTGCGTACCTGCTTCGGTTAACGTTTCAAGGGCTCATTTCATGGAAAAAGACCTTGCAAAGCAGATAAGAGACATAGTCGATAAAGAAGGCGCTCCTCACGATTTGATCGAAATAGAGCTTACTGAAAGCGCATTCTTTGATGACAAGAGAGCCATGATTGATACAATCACACAGCTTAAAGACTTAGGATTCAAGGTATCGATGGATGATTTCGGTTCAGGCTATTCATCGCTTAATTCCCTGAAAGATATGCCCCTGGATATTCTCAAACTCGATGCCGGCTTCTTTGGAGGCGATTTGAACGACAACCGCGGCGAGATAGTTGTATCCGAAGCCATTAAACTTGCCAAATGTCTCGACATGCTTACGGTTGCCGAAGGCGTCGAAGCCAAAGAGCAGGTTGATTTCCTTGCAAAGCAGGGCTGCGATATGATTCAGGGTTATTATTACGCAAAACCCATGCCCGCCGATAAATTTGCCTTAAGAATGCAAAAGGGCTTTGACGTTATGGCAGATCTCGAAGGCAGAAAAGCCGAAGAGGAAAATGCAGAAGAGGAAACCGCAGCCGAGAACGCACCCGAGGCTGAGATCGCAGAAGAAACAGCAGTTGAAAGTGTTCCCGCAGCTGAGGCTGAAAATAAAACGGAAACTTCAGGAGAGAACGCACCCGAGGCTGAGACCGCAGAAGAAACAGCAGTTGAAAGTGTTCCTGCAGCTGAGGCTGAAAATAAAACGGAAGCAGAAAGTGAAACTGCATCTGAAACCGCAGAAGAAAGCGCAAACGAAAAATCTTCGGAATCGTAAGTCGGAAAAATTTTCGAAGCAGAGCAACCGACTGTTTGAAATTCAAACCGCAATATATAGATATGGTTTTTCCCGATAAATTAATCTGAAGCGGCGGATGCGACGAAAAACGCTCCCGGTTTTCGGGATAAAACATCAAAAATGCGTTTTTGGCGATTTTTGAGGGGACGGATAAATCAAAGTTTTTAAAACAGTAAAATACCCCTAAAAGTTAAATCAGGATTTAATATATATTTTAACGGTTTTTTCGATTTAATTTTTTGAAAGAGAAGATGATTCTTCGAAAAACTGTTATTTTTCGATATAATAAATGATATTTACGAAAAAAGTCTTTGGACACAAGATGTAGATTCGGTGTTCATCGGACTTTTTTTGAAAAAGGAAGAAATATGTCCAAGGTTTTGGTCGGTTTATCCGGCGGTGTAGACAGCGCGGTATGCGCTTATCTTTTAAAAGAAAAAGGATATGATGTCTTGGGTGTTACACTTCGTACATGGCTCGATTCGAGCAGCGAGGTGAGCAAATGCTGCGAGCTTGATGATGCGGCCGACATAGCCAAGGCTTTAGACATTCCTTTCTATATTCATAATGTGGGAAGTCTTTTTTGTCATTTTGTAACCGCACCTTTCGTGTCGGATTATCTTCACGGACTTACTCCGAGCCCCTGTGTAATATGTAACAGAAGAGTCAAATGGGAAGGCATGATGAATCTTGCCGATATTCATAATGCCGATTATGTGGCTACGGGGCATTACGCAAATATAATAAGACTTCCGAACGGCCGTTTGACCGTCAAAAAATCCTCGGGCGGCAAAGATCAGGCCTATATGCTTTATCGTCTGACACAGGAACAGCTTGAGAAGACCCTTATGCCTCTTGGCAACATGTCAAAGGATGAAGTACGCCAAATTGCAAAAAAGGCAGGAATTCCCGTAGCGCAAAAACCCGATTCGCAGGAAATCTGTTTTGTGGAAGACGGACATTATGCCGATTATGTCGAAATAAATGCCGAAAAATTCGGTTTCTCGGATTTGTTGAAAGGCGAGGGCAATTTCGTCGATGAATCCGGCAAAATCCTCGGACGCCATAAGGGCATTTATCATTACACCATAGGCCAGAGAAAAGGTCTCGGAATAGCCATGGGGTATCCCGTATTTGTCAAAGAGATTCGTCCCGAAACGAATGAGGTGGTTTTAAGCGAAGAAGACGCTTTGTTTTCGGACACCGTTTTTTGCAGGGATTTGAATTTCATGAGTTTGGAAGATATTAAGGAAGGCGAAGAAATTAACGCTTCCGTTAAAATCCGTTATCGCCACGAAGGCGGCAGGGCGATTCTCACAAGGGTTGACAAAGATACAATCAAGATAGTTTTTGACAAACCCCAAAGAGCGGCCACGGCGGGACAGTCCGCAGTCTTTTACGATGACTCCGACTGCGTTATCGGCGGCGGAATAATCGTTTCGGGAAATTAAAAACATCCGTAAATATCGGGTTCGCCGGGCGTTCCCGATTTTTTTGATTTTTTTGTAACGTTTTTTTGTTTCTATCTGTTTATTAGTCAGAAAGCAGGGTGAAAAATGAAAAACTCTTCCGCACAGATGGAAGAAATTTATTTGAAATATTGTATACCGCTGAAGAAATTTGCTTTTACGCTTTGCAGAAACGAAGATCTCGCAGACGACATAGTTTCGGAGACGTTTTACAGGGCGATTAAGAATTTCGATAATTACATGGAAGGCAATTTGTTCGCGTGGCTTTGTACAATAGCCAAGAACACTTATTTCAACCATCTGAAGAAAAAAGACAATTTACATGACTCGATTGACGACGAGAATTTCCGCGAGGTTGCGGGAGGAGACGATGTCGAAGCCGAGGTGATGAAACGTGAGGAAAAAAGAAAACTTTCCGAATGTATCGGCCGGTTAAGCGACATCGAAAGAGAAGTGGTCAATTACCGAATCAATACGGGATTTTCGTTTAAGGAAATCGGAGACGTACTTCACAAAAGCGAGAACTGGGCAAGAGTCACTTTTTACCGCTGCAAAGAGAAACTGAAAGGAATGATGAACGATGAAGAATGAAAAATGTCATCTTATTAAAGATTTGATTCCGTTATACATAGACGAGCTTTGCTCGGATGAAACAAACGAAATAATCAAGGATCATCTGAAAGAATGTTCCTACTGCCTTAAGACCTACGAAGACATGGTCAGTGAAATAAAAGGTTTGGACGAAAACAAAAATACCCTTGAATACGACCGCGAATTGATGAAAAAGGTCAGCAGTCAGGTTAAAAGAAAAGCCAATAAAACCAGATTTGTCACAATCGGCATTATCGCGCTCGCATTACTGATTTTCATCTTCATCAACCTTCCGATAATTCCGATTAAGGCCTCCGATTTGACAGCGCATACGGAAAAAGCTTCCATGATAGACGATGTGGTTTACGGATACAACCTCGAATACGGAAACAAAATGTCCGAAAACGGTATCATTGTTTACGACGATAAAAACGATAAAAAGCTTGAAGACAGAACGTTTTATGAGGTTGAATTCATAGAATACGGAAAAAGCTTTGCCAATGACGTTCATATCTATACGGACTCGCTGAATACGGTTGAAGGCATGTGTGCCGTGGAAATACAAAGCAACAAACCCATCAGGGGCTATTCATACAAAACTGACATGGCGGGAAGGGAAAAGGTATTGGCAGTAAAGGCAAGAACCTCGATTTTGGGCAACTTCCAAAGAAGAGCAAAGTCTTCGGTAGTATTTCTTAACGAAGACGGAAGCGCGGTAAAAGGTGTTTATGCAAAAGAGGGAAAAACATTGATGAGGATAGATGAATAATTTATCCGTGGAATGAATAAGCGGATCCGAAAATTCATTTTCATTTTTCTAAGAGCCCCGGCGGTATACAATCCGTCGGGGCTCTGTTGTGTTTTGATTAATCGTTTAATAAATCCGAGAGTTTTTTGTTGTAAAAGAAATTGTGAACCAGATCGCCGTATTCCTTCCAGAGGGGAAGAGTGATGCAGCCCGATGCTCTGGGGCAGTCCTCGGCTTTTGCCGCAAGACAGGCGACCGGTGCGAGCGAACCTTCGGTAAGTTCGATTATTTCGCCGACCGAATATTCCTCGGGTTTTCTTTTTAATTTGTATCCGCCGCCTTTTCCGGAAAGACTTGTGAGCAGATCTCCCTCAACCAGATCTTTTATGATTATTTCCAGATATTTTTTGGAGATTCCCTGCCTTTCGGCTATGTCTTTCAAAGGAATGAAAGCGTCGCTGTCCTGTGATGCCAAATCTATCATAATTCTTAAAGCATATCTTCCCTTTGTTGAAATCATTTTTTATACCTTCTTTCCGAATTCAAATACTTGGGACAAAAAAATTATAAAACATAATTTTGAAAAAATAAAGAAAAACCTATCAAATTGATGGGTAAAAATTTTCAAAGCAAAAAAACAATAAAAAACCGAGGCCCGAAAGACCTCGGTTTAATTATTTATATATGGTTTGCTTTAGCTTTTGATTAAGCCTTGCCGTTGGAACCAAGAACGTCTGTAATCTTGTGAGCAACCATGTCCTTAACAGCCTGACGAGCGGGCTTTAAGTACTGACGGGGATCGAAGTGATCGGGATGCTCTGCGAAGTATTTTCTGATGTTACCTGTCATGGCAAGACGGATATCGGAGTCGATATTGATCTTACATACGGCAAGAGTAGCAGCTTTACGAAGCTGTTCTTCGGGAATACCTACCGCATCGGGCATATTTCCGCCGAAATCGTTAACCATCTTAACGAATTCCTGAGGAACGGAAGATGAACCGTGAAGAACGATGGGGAATCCGGGAAGTTTCTTCATGCACTCTTCGAGAACGTCGAAACGAAGGGGCGGGGGAACAAGGATTCCTTTTTCGTTACGTGTGCACTGTTCAGCTGTGAACTTGTAAGCACCGTGGCTTGTTCCTATAGCGATTGCAAGTGAGTCGCAACCTGTTCTGGAAACGAATTCTTCAACTTCTTCGGGACGTGTGTAGCTTTCCTTGCCGGATTCTACTACAACTTCGTCTTCGATACCTGCAAGAGTACCGAGTTCTGCTTCTACAACTACGCCGTGAGCGTGAGCATATTCAACAACCTGCTTTGTAAGTGCAATGTTGTCTTCGAAAGACTTGGAAGAAGCGTCGATCATTACGGATGTGAATCCGCCGTCGATACAGGATTTGCAAAGTTCGAATGAATCGCCGTGATCAAGATGAAGAGCGATGGGAATATCGGGATGCTCGATAACTGCAGCTTCAACAAGCTTTACAAGGAAAGTATGGTTAGCGTAAGCACGTGCTCCCTTGGAAACCTGAAGGATAACGGGGCTCTTTAATTCATCAGCTGCCTCTGTGATACCCTGAACGATTTCCATATTGTTTACGTTGAAAGCACCAACAGCATATCCGCCGTTGTAGGCTTTCTTAAACATTTCTGTTGTGGTAACTAAAGCCATTTTAAAACCTCCTATAAATAGAAAATTGTTGCATCGCCTGTTTTCGGCGCGCGTTCTTTCAGATTATAACATAAAGATTTTGAATTGACTATAAGAGAATTCACAGATATTTCACTAAATAATAGGGGTAAAGTATGAAATTTATGGTATATTTTATTTAAAAGCCGTGTGGTAGAATATAAAATTGAGAATTCAAAAAGATTTTGCGACAGGAGATAAAAGATGAAAACCTTTAAAGGGATAGCTGCCTGTTCCATGGCATCCGTTATTCTTCTTTTTGCCGGATGCGAAAGAACGGATATTCACAAAATTGAACCCATTTACAAGGAAGCATATCAAAGAGTGATTCCGGAGTCCGTAACTGTTCAAAGGGGCGACATGGAACCCGTCATAAGATTCAAACTCACTCAGAATTCCCTGAAATACAACACTTATTCCGTAGAGATGGATAATTTGGAATTCTCCGAATTGAAAGTGGCGAACGGCGATTACGTAAAAGCCGGTCAGGTTCTTGTTGTCTTTAAATCGGAAAAACTGCAAAAAGAATATAAAGAAAAGAACGAGATTCTGGAAAAAGACAAGCTTCTTTTGGAACATACGAAAAGACAGAAGGAAATAAATTACGATCCGACAAAACCCGATGACGAAGCGAATAAAAGAATAGCGGAGATGTACGATCAGACCATCGCCAAACTTGAAGACGACATCAAGCTTAAGCAGATCGAAGTGGCAGAAATTCAAAGAGACATGGATAAATGTGTCATCAAAGCCAAAGAAGACGGAGCCGTTACGTATATAAGCGATGCAATCAAAAACGGTATCGTGGTTTTGCATTCGGATATTTTAATCGTTGCGAGCGGAGATGTGGGATTTTACGTTGAGACAAGAGAGGATTACGATTTTCAGATAGGTGCGGTATATCAGGCGGTTGCGCCGACAATCCAGTTTGATGTCGAGATATACAGAATAGACGAAAACGAATCGGGAAGCCGCACGCTTTTTTTCAAACCCGTAAGCGATGATGTTGTTTATGTAAGCAATGAAAGATTCGAGATTGAAATTCCCAGGGAAAAACTGACGGATGTTGTTTATGTCAGCGCGGAGTACGTATACGTTACGGAGGATGACAGAAGTTATGTATATCTTTTGACCGAAGACGGATACAGAAATCCCGCTTATGTCGAGGTTGATAACATAGTTGAAGGACAAGCCATTATAAAGAGCGGACTTGTGGGCGGAGAAGAGGTGACCGGAAAATGATGAAAACAGGAAAGATAAAACTTATATCCTTCGTTATGCTTTTTTCTCTTCTTTTTTGTTCGTGCGCACCGAAGGAAGAAATACCGGAACTGCTTGAACCGGCCGGCACGATTCCTTCGTTCAGACCCGTCGAAAGAGTCGATATGGGCATTTGCAAAGTCATGAAGGGCACCGTATGCGGAAAAGAGTACTGTCATTTTTACGAAAAAAGCATACCCATCAAGAGCATTAATGTCGAAGTCGGACAGTATGTCAACGAGGGCGAAGTTCTTGCCGAAGCAGATACGGATGCGGTAAAGAAGCAAATCAGCGAACTTAACAGCCAGCTGGACCTCATGAACAAAGAAAACGAAATCAATAAAAAGATCGAGGAACTGGATTTAAAGAATCTCGAACAGCAAAAACTCGTGGCCGAATACGAAAAGAACATGGGCAGGGGAAGCGAAGATTCGGTTAAAAGTGCCCAAAACAGCATTGACATGGCCGGGGAAAACAGTGAATTCAATCAGCTGATGTATGATTTTAACAAACGTCAGATTACCGAAACCGTGAACGAGCTTAACAAAGTGGTTGAAGAGGGAATCCTCAAGGCAAAGAAATCAGGTTACGTTACTTATGTAAAAGATTTGAGAAACGGAATGCAGTGCTCGGCCAACGAAAACGTTGTTATCGTAACCGATACGGAGGATCTTTATATAGCGGGAAGTCAGGATATCCGTACGTATCAGTACAGAAAATACGCTGTTAAAAATGCATTGATAAAGGGCAAACAGGTCCCCATTACCGAATATGATTATACGGACAGCGAAGTTGCTTTTTCAAAAGCGCAGAATCTTTCCCCCGTCATTCGTTTTGTTCCCGTTGAAGGAGAGGATGTCGAGCTGACAATCGGAGAATTCGTTATTATGCAGTTCTTTTTCAATGACGGAATGGACAGACTGGTTGTCGGAAGCGACTCGATTTTGACGGACGATCAGGGCAAATTCGTTTATGTGAAATGCGAAGACGGAAGTCTTGAGAAAAGATATTTTGAAGAAGGCATAACGGCTGCTCATTACTCGGAAGTGTTAAGCGGTTTAAGCGAGGGCGAACTTGTAATGTACACGACGGAATCGAATCCGCCCGAGATGAAGGATGAGTATACGGTCAAACTGGGCAAATATAAATTCGAAACCGAAAGCAAGGGCGTAAAATACGTTGAAAAATCCACCTTTTCCTATTTGAGCCCCGACAGCGGCGAAGTGATTGAAATATACGTAAACGGGGACGATGAAGTCAAAAAGGGAGACCCGCTTTTAAAGATTGCGGTGGATCCCGAAAGAGGCAAACTCGTAAGTGTCGAAAACCAGATAAAAGACGAAAACCGTGATTTTGAAGCATATGAAAATGATTATAAGGACCAATATAAGAATATTCATGATGCGATAAACGAAATGACGGGACAGGCAAACCAGTTCAGAGCGGATCTCGATGCTGTCAAAAAAGCTTTGGCTGCAACAAGTCCTTCCGATGCTTCGTATATGGGACTCGCTTCACAGAAATCACAGCTGGAAGATGCGATTAACATACTTGAAAACGGAGCGCCTTTCCAGGACGGAATCGCGGGACTTAAGATTCAACTCGAAAAAATCGATCTTGAGCGCGAAATAAGGAGCATGCAACATGACGCTCAGATTAAATCCCTGAACAATCTGCTTGCCGAAACCAGAAAAGAAAACGACGCCAGCGGATTCAAAACGGTATATGCCGACAGGGACGGAGTGATTTCCAAAGTAATTGTTTTGGAAGGTCAAAAAGTTCAGGCATCCGATAAGCTGATTGAAAGCGCATTTTATTTCGACGATGTCGTTAAGCTTTCCGGAAAGACAAAACTTCCTTACGGTTACGATTTGGATGTAAAAGTCAAAGACGAAGTTTACGACGGTTATGTAATAGCCGGAAACCTCAACGTTTATCCGTATATTTTTACCGAAAACGGAAAAGTAAAATACACTACACCGGTTATGGATGCACCTTCATATTACGTAAGAATTTCGGGCGATTCTTTCTTTAATTACAATTTTACCGATCTGACAACGACATACGAAGACTTTTCGGTAAACGATGTATTAATCGTTCCGGGCGATTACGTTTATGAAGAAATAACTTTTGACAAGCAAAATAAATACAATTACGTATGGGTTAAAAGAGGCGACGAAGTATTCAAAAAATATATTCAGACCGGTGAAGATTACGAGGTCGGATCGAAACTCGTACAGATAATTGTAAACGGATTAAGCGAGGGAGACGTACTTGTAAAGTAACAGAGGACAGACAAGATGATACGATTTATCAAATACAAAATATTTAATAAAAAATGGCTTAATTTCTGCTTGCTTACGGGTGTTGTTCTCCTGTCGGCTTTCCTTAGCGTTTATCCCATGTTTAAGGAAGGAAGCCTTAACAGACTTCTGCAGAATTTGTTTTCCGATTATATTGAAAGCAATACCACCTATCCCGCGGTTCTTACGACGGAGGGATTCATAAAGGGCGAAGCCTATACGGATGTTGACAGCGCCCTGACATTTATGGACAGCCTTGAGAAAACATGGAATTCCTATATCGATGTTCCCGTTATCGAAAGACAGCAGATTATCGAGATAAATGCCGGTTATGCGGACGAAAGAATATCGCTTAAAACCAGACAGATCAATTTCGGATACGTGGATAATCTTAAGGACCATGCTGATGTTGTTATGGGCGTCTGGCCCGAAGATGCGGCTTCTTTGGATAATGAAATTGCAAAGGAGGCTCTCGCCGAGGGTGCGATTCCCTGCGTAATATCGCAAAAAACCTATGACACCGAAATGATTACCTTAGGCCAGACCTTTAAGGCTTACGCTTCCAAAGGCGAAGAAAAAGAAACATTCAAAGCGGTCATCGTCGGAATCATAGAAGAAAAAGACGAGGAATCTCCTTTCTGGGACAGAAGATTAAGTAAGTTTGACAGAACCCTTATGACGACCAAAGAAGATTTTTCCGAGCTGATGAAAAAATATCAGGAAACCGAGAAGAGATATACGGAAAAGGTAATGATTGATTATACGTATATCGATTACAACAATGCGGAAGATTTTTATTCGTACATCAGACAGTTTGAGAATATCGACAAGAAATTCAACGCCAATTTCAAAACAACGCTGGCAACATATATCGAAACGAAAAAATCCATAAGCATTATTCTTTTGACATTCGAAATCCCGATTATAGCATTGCTGCTTTTGTTCATCTATATGATTTCGGGAAGAATTCTTGAGATGGAAACCGGCGAAATAGCCATGCTCAAAAGCCGTGGCGTAAGCCGTTTCAAAGTCATCAAATTATATATTTTGCAGTCGTTTTTCATAGCGCTTGTCGGAGCGGTTATCGGAATTCCGATCGGATATCTTTTCTGCAAACTCGGTGCCGGCACGGATGCGTTTTTGGTATTTACGCTTAAAGATACGAGCATTTACCGTCCTACGGTTATGATGTCTGTTTTTTCGGGAATATCGTTCCTTCTTTCGATGCTTTTTATGACGATTCCGGTTATTTCGCTTTCGAAATTTACAATCATCGAAAGAAAATCAAAGAAAAATTCAGGTAAATCCAAAGCAATCTGGGAGAGGTTTTTCCTGGATATTCCCCTGCTTGGATTGTCGATTTATCTTTTGTTTAACTATTCAAGACAAAAAGAAGCGATTTCGCTCACAGCGATTTCGGGCGGTCAGATCGATCCCATACTGTTTTTGGATTCATCGCTCTTTATTTTGGGATGCGGACTTTTCGCATTAAGACTGACGCACATTCTCGTCAATCTTATTTACAAGCTCGGCAGAAACAAATGGAAACCGGCCGAATATGTCGCATTCCTTCAGATTGTCAGAAATACAAAGAGCCAGGGATTCATTTCCGTATTTTTGGTAATGACCATCGCCATGGGAATATTCAATTCCAACCTTGCACGAAGCGTAAACGAAAATATGGAAAAACGAATAAGCTACAATGTCGGCTGCGATTACATTTTCATGGAAAAATGGAACGTTACGATCAGGAAGACTTCTCCCATCAGCGAAGCTTATTGGAAATATCATGAACCCGATTTCGTAAAATACGAGGAACTTAAGAATTACGGTGTCGAAAGCATGACCAAGGTGGTTTCGGATAACAAAACCGTTATTACCTACAAGAAAAACAGAGAACTCGGATGTCAGTTGCTCGGTATCAATACCAAGGAATTCGGCGAGACGGCTTCTCTTCAAAACGGTCTTAACGATAAACACTGGTATTATTATCTGAATGAGCTCGGACAAAATCCCAAGGGCGTTCTTGTTTCGAAAAACCTGGCGGACAAATATGATTTGACAATCGGAGACAAGATTTCATACAGCAGGTTTTCGCCTTACGATTCTTCCAAAGAATATGCCGAAGCCAAGGCAGAAATCGTGGGAATCATCAATGCCTTCCCGGGATATCAGTCTTCGGCATATGAACTGCAGGAAGATTCGACCTACAAGAAAAGAGACAATTATCTTATTGTAGCCAACTATAATACGGTTATGAATATCTTCGATCTTCGTCCTTACCAAATCTGGATGAAACTTTCAAAGAACGCGGATTACGAAGGAATCGAGAACTATTTCGAAGAGAACGAAATCAGGATTATCGAAAAGACGATAAGGGAAGATTTGATCAAAGAACAGCGCAATTCGACCCTTATTCAGATTACGAACGGTATGTTCTCGATCGGTTTCATTATTTCGCTTGTTATCTGCGGTGTCGGATTCCTGATTTACTGGATTTTGACAATCAAAGACAGGGAACTCATCTACGGTATTTACCGTTCGATGGGACTTACGATGGGTGAAATATTCAGAATGCTGGCCGTTGAACAGATATTCTCGTCGTTTTTGGCATGCATCGCGGGCTTCGGTGTCGGAATGCTGACGACGTTTATGTTTACGAAACTTATTTCGATTGTATACCTTCCGAGAGAACACGATATTCCGCTCTCAATCATCTGCAGGGCATCGGACGGTATTAAAATGGCTGTAATCATAGGCTTTGTGCTTGTGCTTTGCTTTGTCGTAATATACAGAATTATCAAGAACATGAACATTACAAAAGCCATCAAACTTGGCGAAGACTGATACGGTGACGGATATGGATTATGTTATTAAAACAGAAGATCTTCACAAAAGCTTTCCGCTTGGAAACCATGAAATACTTGATGTATTAAAAGGTGTAAACATAGAGATTCCGACCGCCAAACTGACAATTTTAAAAGGTCGTTCCGGTTCGGGGAAAACCACTCTTTTAAACATCTTAAGCATGCTTGACGATCCGACCTCGGGCAAGGTTTTTATCGACGGCAACGATATCGGAAGAATGAGCTTAAGACAGAAAGAATCCATGAGAAGATTCAATGTCGGTTTTGTTTTTCAGTCGGTTGCTCTCGTACCCATAATGAGCGCCTACGAAAATGTTGATTTTGCGCTTAAACTAGCCGATTACAAGGGAGATCGCGACAAGAGAATCAAAGACGTTCTCTCGGTAGTGGGTCTCGATAAGCGTATGACTCATATGCCTTCGCAGATGTCCGGCGGTGAACAGCAGCGTGTTGCAATCGCAAGAGCGGTTGCCCACAAGCCCAAGATTATTTTTGCCGACGAACCCACCGGTGCGCTTGATACGCTCACGGGTCTCGGAATTATAAAGCTTTTCAAAGAGCTTATCGAAAAAGAAGGCATCACGATAGTTATGACCACGCACGATCCGAACCTTATGGCTTTCGGAGACGCTGTATATGAAATGGAAGACGGAGAATTAAAATATGTGCCCGCAGAACTTTGATGAAGTGACAACAGAAAATATGACGGAAAATACAAGCGAGTATGTAAGCGACGAAATGGCGGCGAACGAAACCGGCGATTCAATCGAAACATCGGCAGGCGAAGAATATTCTTCAGAAGATGCCGGGGCCGAGGACAATATTCTTGTTTGTGACGGACTGGTTAAGATTTACAAAACCGACGATGTCGAAGTGCTTGCGCTTCAGGGTCTTGAACTTGAGATTAAAAGAGGCGAACTCGTAGCCATCATCGGAAAGAGCGGAAGCGGTAAATCGACCCTCCTTAATATGATCGGAGGTCTTGAAAAACCGACTGCCGGAAGACTCTATGTGGATGGTCACGATCTCTTTGCGATGTCCGAAAAAGGTCTCGTGGAATACAGAAGAAAATCCGTCGGCTTTGTATGGCAAAACAGCGGACAGAATCTGTTCCCGTATTTCACGGCACTTCAGAACGTGGAGGCCCCTCTCTACTTTGACCGTATGAGTCAAAAAGACAGAAGAGAGAAAGCGATGAACCTTCTTAAGATGATCGGCATCGATCATAAGGCCAATTCCTACCCCGCACAGATGTCCGGCGGTGAACAGCAGCGTGTTGCCATAGCGGTTGCGCTTGCTCACGATCCCCAGATTCTTCTTGCGGATGAACCCACGGGTGCGGTAGACTCCAAAACATCCAATATGATTCAGGATCTTTTCAGAAAGATTAATGAAGAAATCGGAATCACGATTATTATCGTTACGCACGATTTGAGCCTGGCCAACAAGGTATCCCGTGTTATCATGATTTCCGACGGTAAGATAAGCACCGAAAAGATCATGAAGGAAAAATACCGCCAGCAGCTCGACAATATGACCACGGAAAACCTTGCGGAAGTCGAATCCCACGAAGAATATTCCATCCTCGACAAAGCCCGCAGAGTGCAGATTTCCCAGGAAGCGCTCGAGATGGCAGGCATCGATTCCAACAAGGTCAGAGTGGAAGTCAGGGACGGAAAGATTATACTTTCGAAATAATATATCTTTTCAGTCAAAGATTTGATAAAAAATAAGGTCCGAAGGATTTGTTCCTTCGGACCTTTTTAAATTACATATGAAATCTTTTTTTGAATTCCGATAAAACGGTTCGCCCTCGGAAGATTACAAGTCCGACGAAAGCAAGGATGTTGATTACCAGACAGATGGACCATGTAAGGGGCGGTTTGCCGTTGAAGAAGAAAAGCAGGGCAAGCCAGGGTACAACGCCCACGAGGATGTTTAAGAACATGTATATCATGGAATGATCCGTGAAATGCTTGTCTATTATCGAAAGCACGAAATTGGCTACCATGTTTGCGCTGCAAAGAATCGGAATGATGTATCCCGAGGTAATTCCCAGATACGGTATGTTCCATGCACTCCATGCCAGATACATATACGATTCGGTAAACTGGCAGAGGATTGATACGGCAATCATCGACAGGAACAGGGTTTTCAAAAGGTTATAATGCTTTCTTAAAATGAATTCCAAAAGCCAACCCGATACGAGGAGCCAACCGAGAACGAGAGGACTCCATGAGGGATGCACGGCATCTATGAAAAGATAATCAAGCGCCAGATTGATAATGATAACGGCAAGGACACAGAACGTTACTATTTTGAACGCTTTGTGTCTTTTTCTTGTTTTTATTTCAATCTTGGGGCAATAATCTTCCTCGCCCGTACCCGTCAGAAGATTCTGGCAGAGAGGGCATTTTTCGAGATTGCCGCCGATATTTATTTTGCAATGAGGACAAAATTTCATTTTGCAAATCCTTTATTTTCGATTGTCAGTCGCTGACTTCGGTCGAATACAGTGTGATGTCTATGCCTTCATCGGCAAGTCCTTTGATAAAGTTTCTCAATACCTGAGTGTTTTTGTACGCGCTGCTTATGCCGAGCACAAAATCATCCTTAAAAGTGGAGCAGACCACAAAGAGCGAACTTGTCGAGCAGTATGCATTGTACGAAGCAATATATTCTTCAAGTTCGGTCGGGATCTTTAGAATTCCGAGGTTTGAAATAACGGCGGTAACCTTCGAAGCATTGCTTCTCGTTACCATGTTAACTACGGGATTTTTGATAAAAAGAGGAAAGATCTTGATGAAAAAGAGTCTTTCGAGTTTTTCGTAATCATACATTCTGGCTTCGACCGCTTCGGGTGTGAGCTCGTTTTTTAAATCCGCCTGAAACTGTGCGGCCACGCTTTCGAAAGTATCCGAACTTTTGAACATGTGACTTACCGATACGGAATTAAAGAAATTCCTCGAAGTGTTGGACGGATAATAATTCCTTAAATTGACGGGCATGCTGATGGTAACCGGCTGTATTCGCTTTATTACCGGCATGTCTTTGTAAATGCACATCATCAGTCTGGCTGCGATGTATGAAGTCAGGGAAACATTGTTTTCCTTGGCTTTTGCCAGAACGTCTTTTACATTCATATGAACTTCCATAAACTGGATCTGATTGTAAGGAAGTTTGGCACCTTTTAAGTGATATGCTCTTTTTAATTTCTTTTTCTTTGTTTTTTTACGGTCTTTGGAATAATAATGTCTGAAACTGTCCTCGGAAAGATCGGCCTCGGAAGCGCCGCTTGTCATCGTAAGATTGGGCACTTTATCGGGGTATTTGAGTTTCAGATAATGATAAACTATGAGATTTAAAAATTCGATGGCGCCGTTTCCGTCGGCAATCGCATGGAAGAAATCGAGATTGATTCTTTTGTTGAAATATGTCACATGATAATGAAGTTTGCCGAAGGTCTTCGAATCGATAAGCATGGGGCAGGGGCGTTCGTTTTCAATCGAAACGGTCGGAATATCGTCAATCTGCTCCATGTAATGCCAAAAAACGCCGCGCAAAATAGTCACCTGGTATTGCGGGCGCTCTGCGGCGGCGAGCTTTACGGCTTCGCCCAAAATATTCTCATCGATGTCTTCCTTCAAAGTACAGGTAATGCGAAAAGACCTGGTATCGCGCTCGTTTGCGCTAGCCAGAAAGACTTTTGCAACATTATCCATTCTGTACCATGTATCCTGACCCATAGTAAAAATGTTCCCTTAAATCAATATAGTTCTTCTATGAATTTACTGATTGAATCCATGGCGCGAAGAGCCTTTTTAAAAGGCATCATCTGGAACACGTGCCAGGCGTCTTCGTACTCTTCGAGAGTGACTGTAACGCTGTCTTTAATCAGTTTTTCGTAAAGATTGTACGCGTCGGATTTGAGTATTTCGTTGGATCCGACCTGAATGAGAAAAGGCGGAAAATTCGCAAAATCGGCAAAAAGAGGGCTGAATTTGGAATCCGCGTAATTAAATGTCGAATCATCGATTTTAAAATCTTTGATGTCTTCGTTGAATTTTTTGTTAAGACCGACAAAAGAAAACCTTGCGGTCTGAATATATTCTTTGGTGAGGACCGGATCGGCATCCTTGCAGGTCTTGTAACTTTCGCCGATCATGGTCATATCCGTCCAGGGGCTCATCAAAACAATTCCCTTGGGAAGCATTCTTTTTTGCGATTTAAGATGGAGTGCGAGTTCGAGCGCAAGGTTTCCGCCTGCGGAATCGCCGACCAAAACGACTTCTCTGGCACCGTATCCCAACTGCATGATGTAATTCCAGACGGTAATCGCATCCTTAAGTGCTGCGGGATAGGGATTTTCCGGCGCAAGACGGTATTCGAAAGACATTACTTCCATTCCCGTGTTTAATGCGAGTTTCGAAGCGAGAACCCTGGCATATTTGAGACTTCCGCAACAATAACCGCCGCCGTGACAATACATGATGATATGTCTTTTTTCATGCTTGTAATTGGGGCGGACCCACTCCGCGGGAATATTCTTTATCTTTACGGACTCGGTTTCGATGCTTTTGGAGGGAGTGTTAAGCCCTCCGAACAAATCCTGAGCCGCACGCTGTTTTTTGATATCTTCGAGCAAAATGGAATCTCCCGAAGAGGAAACGGCATGAATGGACTTAATCGCCTTCATTAAAGGCGACATCTGGTTGTCATTTGATTCCGAACCGGGAAGTCTTATCAGTCTGCTCATTTCTAACCTCTTTTACGGGTAAAAACATTCTTGTTTAATTTTGCCGCAACTAATTTATTATACCACTTATATGTGCAAATGTATTTATAATTCTGTTATTTTGAGATATTCGTAAGCATTAATTCGGCAACGCCGTCAAGCATTTCGATTCCGTGCTCGAGCGTGGCAACGGGGTCGTCGCTGCTTTTCCCTCTGATCCATTCAACGGTTGTCTCGGCAAAAAGCTTGGAAAAAAAGTATGCGAGGCGTTTCTTTTCTTTTTCGGAAACCTTTTTTCCGGTGGGAGCTATTTTGGAATCGTAAAGGTTGCAGATGTTCTGGTATGCCATTTTGGATACGACATCCACGATGTAATCGCCGAAAGCGTCACGTCCCATCGAATTGAAAAGATTTCTTATGAATATTTCGTTCTTTCTCGCATAGGCTCCTATGATTCTCAAATTCGATTTCCAGGATTCCGGAGAAGAAAAATCCATATTTACGAAAAGCTTTTGTGCCTTGGCGTAAATGATCTCTTCCTTAAGCGCATACAAGTCCTGATAGTAATAATAAAACGTGTTTCTGTTTATTCCGCAATTGTCCGAAACCTGCTTTATCGTGATTTTATCCATAGGAATACTTTGGGCAAGTTCGACAAAGCTGTCCATTATGGCTTTTTTGGTGAATTGTGACATTTTTTCTTCCTTTCGGTTATACTACGAAAACCCTCCCGCCGTCTGATGGTAACCGATTGGCGGTTTTTTAGCTCAAAAAAGAAAAGTTAACATTAAGTTAATATTCGATTTAGGCATTCGATGGTCGTTTGTCTGAATTTCATACATATAATATCAAATGTTTATTGAAAAGGGAATCACTTTGCGAAAAAATATTTTCGATTAGTGGGAGTATTATGTCTTATGAAAGTTTTACTTTTAAACGGAAGCATGAGAGGAAATCAAAGTTCGTCTCTCAAAGTTGCCGAAGCGTTTTTGAAAGGACTGGTTGAAGAAAACGGCGAAGAGAATACCGAGGTCGTTAAAATCAACCTTCGCGAAAAGAATATCGAGCATTGCTTCGGATGCTTTTGCTGCTGGAAAATCAACAAGGGCGAATGCATCATAAGGGACGATATGGATGAAATCAGAAAACTCGTACTCGAATCGGATATAATCGTCGAGAGTTTTCCTCTTTATTTCTTCGGAATGCCGTCCAAGATGAAAGCTTTCACTGACAGAATGATCAACTTCGTTTCCGAATACAGGGCTGTTAACGGAGACGAGGCTACCGGAAGATTTTTGCACGAAATGCGTTACCCCGAACTGATGAAGAAAAAACTGATTCTTGTTTCCGCATGCGGATACGAAGAAACGGTGGACTGCTACGATGCGGTTATAAGTCAGTTTGACAAAATCTGCGGTCACGACAATTACACGAGAATTTTTGTTCCGCAGGGGGGAATGCTTGCCGAGAAGACTTTCGAAAACAAGATTGCCAGATACATGGTCAAGTTTGAGGAAGCAGGCAGGGAATTTGCCCAAAACGGCAAATTGTCGTTGGAAACGGAAAACAAATTGAGCATTCCGATGCTCGGACACAATACGTTCGCCCAGGCAATCAATCTTAACTGGGACGAACCGGGTGTCGGTCCTTACGGAAAGGTTGTGAAATAATGTGGTCTAAATTTGTCGATATGGTGCAGACGGTTACGGTGGCTTTTTTATACGTTACGGTGCTTCCGGTATTGCATTTGATTTATCCGAGAAAAATGGTCTGGGAAGACAAAAAGGCTTCCAAGGAAATATTAAAACAAAAATGTGTTATTTATTCCAATCACACGGGATATTCGGACGGACTTTTCGTATTCGGTCTTTTTGCAAAATACCATCCCTACACTTTTATCGGAAAAGACTGGTATGAAAAGAAAGCAATCAACTGGATTTTTTCCCACCAGAGATTCATTCCGATTGACAGAACGCAGATGGATACTTCATGGCTCGTTAAAGGCAAAAAAGTTACAGATGAAGGAAGCAGCATTTATTTCTTCCCCGAAGGACACACAAGCAAGGACGGATTGATGCTTGAATTCCAGCCCGGATTTTTAATGCTTGCGAAACAGTGCGACACGCCCCTCATTCCGGTCTGCCTCGACAGAAAGATTGAGCCATTCAAATTAAGCCGCGTAATCATCGGCAAACCCCAGTTCATGGATTTGAAGGAAGAGGGAAGACCTTCGCTCGTGCTCAAAAAATACGCAGCCATCTGCAAAGAGAGCGTAATAGATCTTAAAGACAGATTCGGAGATCCCAAATTCGTTACGGACGATGTTTTGAAATTAAGAGAAAAGAAAGCGGCCCTCGAAACAACTTAAGGTTTTTAAACCTTCGCAAAACGCGGTGGTTAAAAATAGATATTTTTTATGCATAAAAAAGGAGAGTTAGAAATGAACGAGAAAGAACTCGCAGTTGCGGCAAGAATCAAAGAGATGTTGTCAGAGAATTTAAGAATTCCCGCAGAAGAGCTTGATTACGAAATCGCTCTTTTCGGTGACGGAATCGGTCTTGATTCTGTTGATTCGCTTGAAATCATCGCTTGTATCGACAGTGAATACGGCGTTGCAATGACAGGTGTTGCAAAAGAGAATTTCTACAACATTACAAGCCTTACAAAGTACGTGGTCGAGAACATGTAATCTGTATTCGCGGGAGTTTGCCGCTCCCGCGAATCAAAAAGCTTTGAAACGGACGTAAGACCGAAAGGTCATTATTATATTTTACAAGAGGAGAGTCACAGGATGAGCAATAACATAAACGCCAGATGCGTCGTTACGGGTCTCGGAATGATTAACGCCATCGGAAAAAATGTTAATGAATGTTGGGAAAACGCCCTCAAGGGCACACCCGGAATCGACAAAGTGAAGAGTGTCGATTCGGATGACTGCTATTCCCACCTCGGCGCTGAAGTAAAAGACAGCGACATTGAAATGAACGACAAAGTGGACAGAGTATCGATGCTTTGCCTCCAGGCTTCCAAAGAAGCCTTAAAAGATGCGGGCATTACAAATGCAAATGTTGACGCCGACCGTATGGGCGTTATCATGGGCAGCTGTGTCGGCGGTGTGGTAAGTATCGAAAACTACATCGAAAAAGGTGAAAAAACGGAAGACATCAACAAGATGTCGATTGCATCCATCGCAAACCATGTTGCAAACATGGCCGGCGCAAAGGGTGTCGTAACGAATATAGGCAATGCATGTGCCGCAAGTACAATGAGCGTTGCATATGCATGCGAACTTATAAGAGCAGGTGTGGGCGATGTGTTTATCGCAGGCGGTGCGGATGCTTTTGCATCGGTTCCTTTCGCGGGATTTACCGCACTTCATGCGCTTTCCGAAAACGCATGCTCACCTTTTAACCATTCAAACGGAATTACACTCGGTGAAGGCGCCGGAGCCATCATCGTTGAATCATATGAACATGCGATCAAGCGCGGAGCACATATTTATTGTGACGTTTTGTCCGCGGGCATCAGCTCCGATGCGCATCACATCACTGCTCCCCGTCCCGACGGTATCGGACAGATGTATGCGATAAGAAGAGCACTCGACAAATCGGGCGTGGACAAAAAGGATCTTGATTACATCAATGCTCACGGAACGGGAACCGCTAAGAACGACGAAGCCGAATTCCTTTCGATTCATACGATCTTTGATGACAACAACGATCATTTAAGCGTTTCTTCGACAAAGGCAATGGTAGGTCACTGCCTCGGTGCCGCAGGCGCAATCGAAGCGGTTTACGCCATCAAAGCTCTTACCGACAACAAGGTTCCTCCTACAATCGGATACAGTGAGGAAGATCTCGAAGCATTAAAAGAAAAAGCCGGAAAGATTGACTTCATGCCCAATGTCATGAAGGAAAAAGAACTCAATTACGTAATGAGCAACTCGTTTGCGTTCGGCGGAAGCAACGCAAGTATCATCTTCGCAAAGAACGAAGGAAAGATGAGCGAGAGCGAAAACAACGAAGACATCTATATCACGGGTATGGGTATCGTTTCGCCCGTGGGTAACGGCGTTGAAAATTATATCGAAAAAGTTAAAGCCGGCGAGAAGATTGATTCAAACAATCTCGTTTCGGAGCTCGGCAAAGAAGACTTTGACAAATTTGACATCAAACTTGCTTTTTACCGTAAGCTCGACAAGCTTTCGACAATGCAGGTAGTATCGGGAATCGAAGCCATCAACAATTCAGGCTTTACATTCAATGATGAAAATGCGGAAGACTTCGGTATGATCATCGGTACCGGCGACGGCCCTCTTACCACCGTTTACGAATTCCAGGATCATATTTCCAAAGAAGGCACACAGAACGGTTCCGCTTTCAACTTCCCCAACACCGTATACAATGCGGCAGGCGGATATCTCTCAATCAAGACCGGTATGAGAGGATACAATGTAACAATCACAAACGGCAACCAGTCGGGTCTTGCATCCGTTTGCTATGCGGCCAATGAAATCAGACAAAACAGAACCGCGACAATGCTTGCATCGGGCACCGACGAGAACAGCGCCGTAATGAACAAGCTTTATACGCAGCTCGGTCTCGTTTCCGACGGTAAGGGAGATCTTTACGCAGGCGGAAACGGAATGAATCTCTCCGACGGTTCCGTAACGCTTGCACTTGAAAAAGCATCCCAGGCTGACAGCCACAGTGCTAAGAAATATGCCAAGATCGCAGGTTACGCAATGACTCATGAATGCGTTGAATACGGCACAATCGAAGGTTCAAACGAAGGCCTTTTGAAAGCAATTTCCCGGGCTTGCGCAAACGCAGGCATTACCGCAGACAAAATCGATGCGGTATTCGGTTTCGGAAACGGCATCAAAGAAGTCGATTCAATCGAAAAAGACGTTTATGCCAAAGCATTCGGCAAAGAAATGCCCGTCATCAACGTAAGAGATTATATCGGTGAAGCCAGAGCCGCAGCGTCAACGCTTTCGGCCGCACATGCCGCACTTACTCTCGCCGGAGAACTCGGCGATACGCAGGACGCTTATTTCCTTAACGGAGACAGCGTTAAGAAAGACAGGATTAATACCGCAGGTTTCGATTACGTTCTTGCCACATCTTACGGTGTCGGCGGTTCGTATTGCGCAGTGGTTCTTAAGAGAGTTTAAAGGGGAAAGAAATGGATAATATCGAAAAGAAAATCGCTCTTGTTACCGGCGCAAGCCGCGGTATCGGAAGAGCATGTGCCATAGCTCTTGGCAAAAAAGGTTATTTTGTAATAGTAAATTATAATTCCAACGAGGAAGCTGCCGTTGAAGTTAAGAGCATTATCGAAAGCAACGGCGGCGAGGCGGATATTTACAAAGCAAACGTTTCCGTTCTCGACGAAGTTAAACTCATGTTCAGGGAAATCACCAAGAAATACGGAAAGATCGATGTTCTTGTAAACAACGCAGGTATCGTTAAGGATGAATATGTTCTTATGATGACGCCGGATACGATCGACAAATGCCTTGATCTTAATATCAAGGGATATATGTACTGTTCGCAGCAGGCAGCTCTCAAAATGTTCTCCAAGAAAAAAGGCTGCATCATCAACGTATCCAGTGTAAGCTCCAAGCTTGCGGTAGCCGGACAGAGCGTTTATTCGGCTACGAAGGGTGCGGTTAATTCAATGACCGCCACAATGGCAAAGGAACTTGCACCCTACGGCATCAGGGTAAATGCGGTTGCTCCCGGATTTATCGCAACGGATATGGTAGACAAGCTTCCCGAAGAAAAGAAGAGCGAATACCTTGATACGATTCCTCTCAAAAGATTCGGTACACCCGAAGAAGTCGGCGAAGTGGTTGCGATGCTTGCAAGCGACGAAGCCGCATACATCACGGGCCAGGTGCTTGTGATTGACGGAGGTTTAAGTCTGTAGAGGTTTATCCCCAAAGCGTGTTAAAACAATCCAGACAATACGGTTATAAAATCACGGAGGTAACACTTTCATGATGAATATCAACGAAGTTCAAAAAAGAATCAAACAGCGCCCTCCTTTTCAGATGATTGAAAAGGTTACGGAGATAAGAGGAGGCGAATACGCAAAGGGAATCAAAAACGTTTCCATCAACGAACCCTATTTCATGGGTCATTTCCCCGATGCTCCTATTATGCCCGGCGTTCTGATCGTCGAAGCATGCGCACAGCTTTGCTCCGTAACGATTGAAAGTGACGGAACCGATGAGGGTAAGATTTATGTTCTTTTGAAGTGCGACGAATTCAAATTCGTAAAGCCCGTGCTCCCGGGAGACACTTTGACTATAGAAGTCAACAAAGACGGCGGCGGTGCCGGACTTGTGAAATTTGACTGCAAGGCATTTGTGGACGGAGAAATCCGTGCCAAAGGCAAGCTTGCGTTCTGCGCAGTTGACAAAGAAAACATTTACGGATAATAACGACACGAATTAAAGGAGAACAGAACTATGGGTAAGCGAGTATTCATGTTTCCCGGACAGGGATCGCAGTACATCGGAATGGGTAAGGAATTTTATGATAATTTCGAATGTGCAAAAAAAGTTTATGACAAAGCGTCCGAAATAACCGGACTCGATGTTGCGGCAATGTGTTTCGAAGAGAACGACAAGATTAATATTACGGAGTATACACAGATTTGCATGCTCGCTACGGAAGCGGCTCTGTTCGCCGTTTTAAAAGAAAAGGGCATCACATATGATTTGACCGCAGGCTTAAGCCTCGGCGAATACGGTGCGCTTATCGCATCAGGTGCCATGAGCATGGAAGATGCTTTTGCGATAGTAAGAAAAAGAGGCATCTACATGCAAAATGCGGTTCCCGAAGGCGGCGGAATGAGCGCCGTTATAGGACTTGACGCATCCGTTATCGAGGATGCGTGCAAAGAAGTAATGGACAATCGCGAAAAATACGATGAGGGAAACAATCCCCTTCCTTTTACGGTTTCCGTTGCCAATTACAACAATCCCAAGCAGTCGGTTATAACCGGCAGAAAAGACGCTGTGCTTGCGGCAGGAAAGATTTGCGAAGAAAAGGGTGCTTTAAAAGTAGTGGAACTCAATGTAAGCGGACCTTTCCATTCGTCCCTTCTCGAAGGAGCCGGAGAGCAGCTTTCGAAAGCGCTTGAGGATGTTGAACTTTCGGATATCGAAATTCCTTATATAGCAAATGTTACGGCTGATTATGTTAAAGACAAAAACGATATAAAAGATCTTTTAAAGAAGCAGGTTTCGTCATCTGTCAGATGGCAGCAGTCGCTCGAACTTATGATAAAGGACGGAGTTGACGAGTTTATCGAAATCGGACCCGGTCATACCCTTGCGGGATTTGTCAAAAAAATCGACAGGGGATTAAAGACCGTAAACATAGATACACTCGAAGATTTTAACAAATTCATAGGATAATTTTTTATAAGGAGATTGGCATATGGGATTGCTTAACTTCACTAAGAACGCTCTCAAAAAGAACGCTGACATCATGGTATCGCCGGAATCAATCATATGTCCGGTTTGTAAAAAAGAAGTATTCAAAGAAGAAGCAAAGAGCATGAAATACGTCTGCCCCGAATGTAATTATTACTTCAGGGTCAGAGCAAACAACAGAATTCGTATGGTGGTTGACGAGGGATCGTTTGAAACATGGTTTGACGATGTCAGAAGCGAAAACCCCTTAAATTTCCCCGATTACGAAGGCAAAATCGAAGATACGATCGAAAAGACCAAACTTTCCGAAGGCGTGACCATCGGATCCGCGCTTCTTCGCGGTCAAAAAATTGTAATGGGCGTAATAGACTCCAGATTCCTTATGGGAAGTATGGGACATGCGGTGGGTGAGAGAATAACTCTTGCCGTTGAACGCGCAACCAAAGAAAAACTGCCCGTTATTCTTTTCTGCTGCTCGGGCGGAGCCAGAATGCAGGAAGGAATCGTTTCCCTCATGCAGATGGCCAAAACGAGTGCGGCTTTAAAGAAACATTCCGAAGAAGGTCTTTTATACATTTCCGTTCTTACCGACCCCACAACGGGCGGCGTAACGGCATCTTTTGCAATGCTCGGAGACATTATCCTTGCGGAGCCCAAAGCTTTGATCGGATTTGCCGGCCCCAGAGTTATCGAGCAGACCATCGGCGAAAAACTTCCCGAAGGATTCCAGAGGGCTGAATTCCAGCTTGAACACGGATTTGTCGATGCGATTGTCGAAAGAGACAACCTTCGCGACACGCTTGCAAAACTTGTGGATATGCATTCAAAGAAGGACGGTTATGCGAATTTCGATCCTCAGTTTGATAAAGTAAGATACGATGCGACCGAACTTATGAAGGAAAGAGCCGTAAAGAGCAAACCCCTCGGTGTTTGGGACAAGGTTTGTGCGGCAAGACAACTTTTCAGACTTCAGTCGGAAGATTATATCAATGAAATTTTTGATGATTTTACCGAACTTCACGGTGACAGATATTTCAGGGACGACCCCGCAATCATGGGCGGTATCGGATATCTTGACGGACAGCCCGTTACCGTTATCGGCGTAAATAAAGGAAAGAGCCTCGAAGACTGCAAAAAACACAATTACGGCATGCCTTCGCCCGAAGGTTACAGAAAAGCTTTGCGTCTTATGAAACAGGCCGAGAAATTCCACAGACCCGTTGTTACTTTTGTAAATACGTCAGGAGCGTATCCGGGACTTAAAGCGGAAGAAAACGGACAGGGCGAAGCAATTGCGAGAAACCTTTTTGAAATGGCCGGACTCAAAACTCCGATTCTTGCGATTATGATAGGAGAAGGCGGAAGCGGCGGAGCACTCGCGCTTGCCGTCGGAAACGAAGTATGGATGGAGGAAAATGCCACATATTCGATTCTTTCTCCCGAAGGTTTCGCATCGATTCTCTGGAAGGATTCAAGCCGTTCCACGGAAGCGGCGGAAGTTATGAAGATTACCGCAAACGACATGAAAGAACTTCATGTCATCGAAGAAATAATTCCCGAATACGGCATGGCGGACGAGGCTGCTCTTACATCGATTTCATCATATATGAAGGGCCACATGAAAGAATTTTTAAGAAAAATGAACGAAAAGACCATGGACGAAATAGTCGAAGAGAGGTATTCACGATTCAGAAAATTCTGATATAATTAAGCCAGCGTTAATTCCCGCAAGGGAGAAAAATTGTGAGGGGAATACTATGAAAAAGTTGTTCAGATTAAGCACGGCGCTTATTATCTGCGTGCTTTTGGCAGGATGTACTCTTATTAATCCGAATAAACCCGAAGAAATTTTCAATCCGGGCAATGTACAGGCGGATCCCGTGAAAACCGGGGACGGCAAAGACGGCGATGTAACGGATGTAAAAGACAAGGAAGAGGAAAAGAACACCGTTGTTCCTTCGAGTTTCGAAGTTATCAAGGAATACAGCAATGACAATTGTTCCTATTTCGATCATCTTACCGCATATGACGATAAAGGAAACGTTCTTTGGGTTTTCGATACCGGCGAAATAATGATTGCGCAGTGCGATGCCTCAATGGATATAGGAGTCAGGGAATCAGGATACTATTACATAGCAGACCAGATATTATACTGTCTCGATATTTTAACGGGTGAAGTCAAATGGAAATCGGATGTGGAAGTCGGAAACGGCAATTCATACGATTTCGACGAAAACGATACGATTTATCTTTGCGGATATTTCGGACCCGAGCTTGTCATTATCGACAAAAACGGAAAAACCGTTGCCGAGTATAAGTCACTTAAAGATCCCGAAGGAATTCTGGATGATTTTTACTGGTTATACGATATTGATTACGAAGACGGAAAAGTCAGACTCACATACGAAAATCAGAATGTGTGCGTTATAGCGGATCCTTTGACGGGAGAAGGCAGAGTCGAGGAATTCGACGGAAATGCCGATTGGAGCAAATGCGCAACAAAGACATGGGAGATGACCAACTGGACATGCAGCGACGGCAGAGACAATACTACCTGCGGCGACACATACGAGCTTGAAATAAGCGAAGATTACGTGATGAGCCTTACCTACACCGACGAAGACGGAAATGTTCAGGAATTTTCCTATATGCCGATACTTTTCAGACCTTTCGATCTTTATGAAGGAATCAGCGATTATTATTACGGTGTATGGTCCGGAGAGTGCTGCCAGTGGGGCGATCCTTACAATACATTTGCGTTCCAGATGAGCGACCCCGATACTCTCGAACTTATGTGGTTCACATTCGACGAGGACGGAAATCCTTCGGATTATACGCATGTTTCTTTTATGGATGCGGAAATTCTTCAGTATTATCATGATGTTCTCGAGTTGAGAAATTCAAATAAAAATTAATAAGCGAGGAAACAAAATGGCTGAAAAACCCATAGTAACAATTACAATGGAAAACGGTGACGTAATCAAAGCGGAACTTTATCCCGAGATTGCACCCGTATCCGTAAACAATTTCATTTCTCTTATCAAAAAAGGCTTTTATGACGGATTGATTTTCCACAGAGTAATCAACGGCTTTATGATTCAGGGCGGCTGTCCCGACGGAAACGGAACCGGCGGTCCCGGATACAGCATCAAGGGCGAATTTTCGATGAACGGTTTCGAAAACAATCTGAAACATACTGAGGGCGTGCTTTCGATGGCAAGAGCCATGAATCCCGATTCGGCAGGTTCCCAGTTCTTCATCATGCACAAAACATCACCCCACCTTGACGGCTCGTATGCGGCTTTCGGAAAGGTAATTGAGGGCATGGATTATGTCAACAAAATTGCCGAGTGCGATACCAATCCTTTTAACGACAAACCGATCAAGCCCCAGGTCATGAAAAGCGTAACAGTAGAGACTTTCGGCGTAGATTACCCCGAACCCGAGAAGATTTAAGGAAATATTAATTCAAAATACAAGGGATGTAAGATCCGAAAAACGGCAAAAGTTATGCAAACCTGACTTCGTTCACAATTTGTTCATATTTTTATAACAAATTGTTAATTTGTATATCATTGTTTGTTAATTTGCATCACATATAATTAGTATCATAAAAAGCAGATAATCATGCAGAGATTACACTAATTATACTAATGTCACAGTTTTTCAGATCTAATGCCCGAATACGAAAGTGTTCGGGCATCCTCCTTTATATAGGCCTTTGTTAATGCTTTTGAAATGATTTATGAACCCGGTACGGGTTCTTTTTTATTTTATGGGACTTATGTTTATTTAAATCAAAGCCGGGGATCTTTTGGATTTTTGAATTCTATTCCGTATCGTTGTATGTTAAAATAGCATGGAAAAGGAAACTAAGATATCATCGGACTTTTTGCAATCATTAATAATCCTGTTACGGGAGAGAAACATGAATCTTACAGACAAGCTTGAATTAAATAAATATTTAGAGGACGGCGAATTCGAGGAACTGATTCTGTCTAAAGACGCTGAACAAAATGAGTATCTTGCGGCGCGCGCAAGGGCCGTAAGAGAGAGCGTTTACGGAAAAGAAGTATATTTAAGGGGTCTTATCGAATTTACGAATTATTGCAAAAACGACTGTCTTTATTGCGGCATAAGACGAAGCAACAAAAACGCTCAAAGATACAGACTTAGCGAGGAGGAGATTCTGGATTGCTGCGAGAGCGGATACGAATTGGGATTTCGCACCTTTGTGCTTCAGGGCGGTGAAGATGCGTATTTTACGGACGAAAAACTCGTACCGCTTATCAAAGAGATCAAAAAACGCCATCCCGACTGTGCGCTTACGCTTTCGATCGGAGAGAGGGAAAAAGAAAGCTACCAAAGGCTCTATGATGCGGGCGCCGACAGGTATCTTTTGCGCCACGAGACCGCAGACAAAAAACATTACGAATCCCTGCACCCTTCGGAAATGTCATTCGAACACAGGATTAAATGCCTTTACGATTTAAAGGAAATCGGTTACCAGGTAGGATGCGGTATGATGATCGGTTCCCCGGGACAGGAAGTCGGACATCTTATAAAAGATTTAAGATTTCTCCGCGAATTGCAGCCCGAAATGGTCGGAATAGGACCTTTTATTCCCCATCACGACACTCCTTTTTCGGACAGGGAAACAGGGAGCGTCGATATTACTTTAAAGCTTCTTTCGATAATAAGACTCATGCTTCCCAAAGTCCTGCTTCCCGCCACCACGGCACTCGGAACGGCGGACGGTTTGGGCAGGGAAAAAGGTATTCTTGCGGGAGCCAATGTTGTGATGCCAAACCTTTCCCCGACGGATGTCAGAGACAAATATCTTCTTTACGACAATAAAATCTGCACCGGAGACGAGGCCGCCGAATGTATCCGCTGTATGACGCTTCGCGTTCAAAAGGTCGGATATGAGGTTGTTCAAAGCCGCGGAGACCACAGCAATTTCGTCAAAAATTAAATCGTTGACCGAACAAATAAAATAATATATGATACATAGGAATAATAAATATACGGAGGATTAAAAAATGGCTGAAATCACAAAAGACATGACAATCGGTGAAATTATAAATGCAGATCCCAATGCCGTTCCCGTACTTATGAGTGCAGGAATGCATTGCATCGGATGTCCCGCCGCACAGGGCGAAACACTTGAAGAAGCAAGCATGGTTCACGGCATCGACGTTGACGCGCTTGTGTTTGCACTCAATAAGAAAGAGCAGTAAACCAACATAAAAAAGACCGTTTGAAAACGGTCTTTTTTCTATGTCTTTGTAAACTTTATCCTAATCTTTGAACGGCATCGTTTTTAGCGAGAAGTTTGGCATGTTCCGCAAGGTAACTGTCAAAAAATCTGTCGTTGTTTATATTATTGCCGTATTCAAGCAAATTGATGCAGTTCTGTCTGAAGTTTCCGTCGATCTCGCCTTCCGTGAACATCTTAAGGTAATAAACCTTTTTGGATTCGTCGAAGTAAAGAGAACTCAAGTGGTCGTACGTAGCGCTTACGGCCTTGCAGGCATCTATCACGTCTCCGACCTTTTCAAACGAAAATACCACGGTACTGTTCGTCGAAAAATCGTTTTCTTTCTGAGGCTCGGCGGGTATGATTCCTTCTTCCTTGGGGAAGAGAGCGTTGATAAGATTTTTGAAACTTTCCGACAAATCGGAATTGTCTTCTTTGCCCGGATTCTTCATTTTCTCGTATACGGCGGGCGAGAAATGCGAATACGAAGGGTTAAGCTCTTCGGGCTCTTCGACTTTGGTGATAAACAACACGGCCGAAGATCTTAAGGGAATCACATCTATTTTAAGTGGAACGTTGTTTGCGTCAAAACCGAAGTTCTTGTACGCATAACGAATAACCTCCGCAAAGAGGTTTCTTATCTCCGCGGAATTATAAGACATTTCGCGAAGATTGAGGTTACGTTCCGCCAAATCCTTCTCGGTCAGAATGCACTTTATTTGATTGTCGTTAATTTTATCGATTCTCATATTAAAGACCTCATGTGCACTTCTTTTTCTTTATTTTAACATATATCGGCGGAAAACGCAAAAAAAATTATATATCAGAATTGTATAAAATATACAAAAGAATTAAAAAATACTTGACGTTTTGCACAAAGAAATGCATAATACAATCAAGGTGTTGGAAAATCTCGTACGGGAAGGAGGCGAGATGTTTCATCCATTTGCTCTGCAGTTCTGTCGGAGGTCTTTATAAGCAATGTGCGTTCGCACGTTTTAATTCCACCTAAGCTTTGATAAATCAATTAAATACTCACGGTACGTCCAACCACCCCATAAAATGTGGCGTTGTCTTTTTGAATTGTTTCATCACGTTCCTTTTGGCCTTTTACACAAACCCCTCGAGCCGGTATATTCTGCCGAACGAATGCCAAATACGAAAAGATAATGACTACATTTTATTTTTTTGCTATAATGGACGATGGAAAAAAAGGAGGACTTGAAATGAGACCTGAACAAGGCAGAAGGACCCCACAGGGCGAAAGACGCTCTGCAGGCTCTGCAAACAACCGAAATTACAAATCTTCAAGAAATCCGAGAAGAAGAGTCAGACGCCCCAACGAGGTAGCCAAAAGAAGGAGAAGAAGAAAGTTCAACGAAGCACTCGGAAAGATCATTCCCGTGTTTGTCGCAGTAGTTCTTATCGCAGTCGTTGTGACGGGCTTTTACGGAAGCAAACTTCTCGAAAGATACAAATATTCGAACGATGAAGCGGATTTAAACGAATATTTCGGAATATATCACGATTACCAGGTTGCAATGGTAATTAACAATACAAAAGTCGAAGAAAAGGCGGTATATTACAAAAACGCCTACTACCTGTCACAGGATGACACCAAGAAGTATTTTACGAATCATTTTTACGTAAACATCGACGAACAGATGGCTCTTTATACTACTCAGGATGAGATAATAAGAGCCGATCTGAATCAGCCTTCGGATTTCTGTTATTACAAGGGCGACGAAAAAAGAGAACTTAACTGCGCGCCCGTAATCACCAATGACGGGAAGACTTATTTCTCGATTGATTTCCTTAAACTTTTCGTGGATTTCAATATAGAAAAATACGACGAACCCAGACATCTCGTCATTTATACCGAGGACAAAACCCTTGATAAAGCGGTTATCAGCAAGGATACCAACGTCAGATACCGCGGCGGCGTAAAGAGCGATATCTTAAAAGCCGTAAGCGAGGGCGACACGGTATATGTTCTCGAAGAGATGGAGGACTGGGCGAAGGTTCAGACCACGGACGGTTTTATCGGATATGTCGAAATCAAAAGATACGATAAAGCGGGCAGCACTCCGATAACGATAGAAAAGTGCGAGATACCGCTTGAATACACCCCGATTACTTTCGACGGAAAGATCAATATGGCATTTCATCAGCTTTTTGATGCCTCGGGAAGTGATTTTTCCGACGTTCCCAAAGATGCGGGCATAAACGTTGTGGCTCCCACCGTATTCAGAATTACCGATGACGAAGGAAGTATAAAGAGCATAGTCAATTCAAACTATGTCAACAACGCTCACAATGCCGGCGTGAAAGTCTGGGGAGTATGGACCGATGTCGACAACGATGTCAATATGTCTTCGATGCTTCACACATTTGATTCGAGAAGCACCCTTATAAATAATATCGTTTCGCTTACAACCGAGAACAATCTCGACGGAATCAATCTCGATTTCGAAAAAATACCTTCCGATTCGGGAAGCGACTGGGCCGAGTTTTTAAAGGAACTTTCCGTAAAAACGCATCAGGCGGGACTGGTTCTTTCGGTAGACAATTATGCACCCACCGCATCCACCGTTCATTACAACAGAGGCGTGCAGGGAAAAGTATGCGATTACGTTGTGGTAATGGGATATGACGAGCACTGGGCTTCCGGCGGAGTTGCGGGCAGCGTAGCCTCCATAGGCTTTGTACAGGACGGTATTGCCAATACGATTTCAAGCGGCGTTCCCGCCGAAAAACTTATAAATGCGGTTCCTTTCTATACCCGTGTGTGGAAAACAAAGGACGGAAACGTTACCGCGGATACAATGGGAATGGGCAGCAGTGCGGACTGGTGCGCAAAGAACGGCGTGGAACTTAACTGGAATGACGAAACCTGTCAGAAGTACGGCGAAAAAGAAATGGGCGGCACTCTTTATCAGGTGTGGCTCGAGGATTACGAGTCGCTTGAAGCCAAATTATCCGTTATGGAAGCGCAGAATGTCGCAGGTGTGGCAGAGTGGAAACTCGGACTCGAAACATCGGATGCATGGAGCGCAATACTTAATTATTTAGGAAAATAATTAAAAATGGATACAAAGACAGTTCGGATAGATGAGAATAAAATAGACGCTTCCCTCATAAAAGAGGCCGGCGAAATCATAAAGAGCGGAGGACTTGTGGCCTTTCCCACGGAGACCGTGTACGGACTCGGCGGGGACGCGCTGAATCCCGAATCTTCGAAAAAGATATACGCGGCGAAGGGAAGACCTTCCGACAATCCGCTCATAGTGCATATTTACCGTATCGAAGATCTTGAAAAAATAGTTAAGAACGTTTCCGATGAGGCAAGAAAAGTAATTGATGCTTTTTGGCCCGGACCTCTTACTCTGATATTTGAAAAGAACGACATTGTTCCCAAAGAAACGACGGGAGGACTCGATACCGTTGCGGTTCGTTTCCCGATTCATCCCACGGCGGCTGCTTTTATAGAAGCTGCGGGAGGATTTGTTGCGGCACCCAGTGCCAATTTGTCGGGAAAACCCAGTCCCACGCTTGCAAAATACGTTTGCGAGGACTTAAACGGCAGAGTCGACATGATAATAGACGGCGGAAACATTCCGATAGGACTCGAATCGACGATAGTTGACATGACATCGGAAATACCGATGATTCTTCGTCCCGGGTTTGTTTCGAAAGAAATGCTCGAAGAGGTTTTAGGAAGAGTCGAAACGGATCCGACGATACTCGATGCTTCTTCCACGCAAAGGCCCAAGGCGCCCGGCATGAGATACAGGCATTATGCGCCGAAAGCCGACATGGAAATAATCCGCGGAGAAGAGAAAAACGTAATTGCCGCGATAAAGGAAAAGGCGGCCGGGAACCCCTCCTGCACGATTATCTGCGTCAGCGAGCATATCGGGGATTATGAGGGATTTAAGGTTAAAAATGCCGGAAGCGCGGATGACGGAAACGAAATTGCGTCGAATCTTTACAAAATTCTGCGCGAATGCGACGATGAAGGTGTAGAATATATTATATCCGAGAGTTTTTCGGATAAAGGAATCGGAGCTGCGATAATGAACAGACTTATCAAAGCTGCCGGACATAAAATAACTCAAGTTTAATACCGGAGGTAAGATATGAAAGTTTCAATGGCCAGCGATCATGGCGGATTTGCTTTGAAAGAAGCGGTAAAAAAACATTTAATCGAAAAAGGAATCGAAGTTGTCGATTTCGGAACAAACAGCACCGAATCCTGCGATTATCCCGATTTCGGAAGACCTGCCGCACAGGCTGTTGCGGATAAAAAAGTTGACAAGGGCATCCTTATTTGCACAACCGGTCTCGGAATGAGCATGGTTGCCAACAAGATAAAAGGCGTAAGAGCAGCAGTCTGCTCCGATACGGTATCCGCATATCTTACAAGACAGCATAACGATGCCAACGTTCTTGTAATGGGTCAGGGAATCGTAGGGGAAATCCTTGCCAAATCAATCGTCGACACTTTTATCGAAACTGATTTCAGCTTCGAGGAAAAGCATATAAGAAGAGTAGGCAAAATCGAAGAATTATAAAAGCAAAAAACATATACGGAGGTAGCAAAAAATGGGCAAAATTGTGATTATGGATCATCCTTTGATCAAACACAAAATCGGTTACATCAGAAGAAAGGATACGGGTACGAAGGATTTTCGTCAGACCATAAGCGAAATTGCCATGCTTATCTGTTATGAAGCGACAAGAAATCTTCCTCTCGAAGAGGTGGATATAGAAACACCCATCTGCCCGACCACGGTACAGGAATTAAAAGGCAAGAAAATGGCCATCGTTCCCATCCTTCGTGCGGGACTCGGAATGGTTGACGGAATGCTCAATCTTATTCCCGCGGCAAAGGTAGGACATATAGGACTCTACAGAGATCCCGAAACTCACGAACCCGTCGAATACTACTGCAAACTTCCCGAAGACTGCTCGCAGAGAGAAATCTTCGTTGTGGATCCGATGCTTGCAACGGGCGGAAGCGCTTCGGCGGCAATTACCATGCTTAAGGCAAAAGGCTGCAAAAATATTCATTTCATGTGCATAATTGCGGCACCCGAAGGAATCGAAAGACTCTCTGCCGATCATCCCGACATTGATATCTACATCGGTGCTAAGGACGAGAAGTTAAACGATCACGCTTATATCGTTCCCGGCCTCGGAGATGCCGGCGACAGAATATTCGGCACCAAATAGTTAATTTGAGTAAAGGAAGAAGAATTATGGATAAGAGACAGGATTACATTTCGTGGGATGAGTATTTTACCGGGATTGCGATGCTCTCGGGCATGCGTTCGAAAGACCCGAATACGCAGGTAGGCGCATGTATCGTTGACAAGAACAACAGAATTCTTTCCGTCGGATACAACGGATTTCCGAACGGCTGCAGCGATGATTTGTTTCCCTGGGCAAGAGAGGGCGAAGTTCTCAATACAAAATATGCGTTTGTCGCGCACAGCGAACTCAATGCGATTTTAAATTACAGGGGCGGCAATCTCGAAGGCGCAAGAATTTACGTATCGCTCTTCCCCTGCAACGAATGTGCGAAAGCCATTATTCAGGCCGGAATCAAGGAAGTAGTCTACGATTCCGATAAATATAACAACACGCCGACCAATATCGCAGCCAAGAAGATGTTTGAAGCTGCCGGCGTAAAATGCATTCAGTACAAAAAAACCGGCAGAAAGATCGAATTGGAAGTTTAATTTTTAAGCATTAGAAACATGAAAAAAACGTATTTAAAGGTTGTTTCTTTCATAGCCGCATTCAGTCTGTTTTTTAACATGGTTCCGATGACCGTTCTCGCTTCGCCGAGTTCGATTTTAAACAAAATCAACGAGGCGGAAAAGCAGAAGCAGCAGGCGGAACAGCAAAAACAGCAGGCGGAAGGCCAAAAGAACAACAAACAGAACGAATTGAATCAGTTGCAGTTTCAACAGGGCACCCTCAAGGCTCAGTTGGATTCTTTCAGTGAGCAATTGGAAGAAGAAAACGCCAAATACAATGAAATCTGCAACAGCATAAGCGACAAAAAAGAAGAAATCGAAATCAAAAAGCAGGAACTTCAGGATGCCAAAGACACCGAAGAAGAGCAATACGAGTCGATGAAAAAGCGTCTTCAGCAAATCTACGAACAGCCTGAAAACGCTTATCTTGACATGATTTTATCCAGCAAGGATTTTTCTACTTTTTTGAATATTACCGATTATATTTACATGATTTCGGAATATGACAACGGAATGCTTGAAGATTACAAACAAATCACGATTGAAGTGGCCGAGAAGGAAACCGAACTCGAGAGCGAGCTTACGGAACTTGAAGCGCTCGAAGAATTGAGCGTTCAGGAACAGGCCAGAATTACGGATCTTATCACCACAACCAATCAGTTTGTGGAACAATATTCCGCACAGATATCGGATACTAACAGGGAACTTGCGGAAATAGAGAAGGAAATCGCCGAAAAAGAAGCGCAGATCGCCGCACAGGAAGCGGATATCGAAGCTTTGAAAAAACAGTACGAAGAGGAACTGCGTCTCTCACAGATCGCATCTCAGGCCGCAAGAAGGGATATTTCCGAAATATCCTTTGCCGAAAACGACAGATATCTTTTGGCCAATCTTATTTACTGCGAGGCCGGAGGAGAGCCCTACGAGGGACAGCTTGCCGTAGGGGCGGTTGTTATAAACAGAGTTCTCTCAAGCTGTTATCCGGACACGATATATGACGTTATTTATCAAAGAAGCCAGTTTTCGCCCGCAGGCAGCGGAAGATTGAGCTATGCGCTTGCTCAAAACAAAGCGACCGCATCCTGCTATCAGGCGGCGGACGAAGCGATGGCCGGCGCAACCAATGTCGGAAACTGCGTTTATTTCAGAACTCCGATCCCGGGACTGACCGGTATTCAGATCGGAAACCACATATTCTATTAAATATTTTGGACTAAACATAAAAAAAGAAGTCCCGACCGGGTCTTCTTTTTGTTATGTCTTCCGTTTTTTATTTTATATACGAATCCAGCAAATCGGTGTATTTTTTGAACGCTCCCGAATAAGCCGTCATCAAAAGTCTGTTGGCACGGATTAAGGATTTGTGAAGAAGCTCGTCGTCTATAAGTCCGTCCTTGTGTGCCTGTGCAAGCTCGTCCATGTCCAAAAGATGTATTTCGCCCTTTTCGTTTATCGTTATATCCAAAAGAAGATCGAGGGTGGTACAGCTTCCTTCGTCTTTCTCGAAATAAAATTCAACTATGTCGCAGTACCATTTGTACAACGAATCGTCTTTTCTGAGGAATTTGCTTATTTTGTAACCTTCTTCGGGAATGTAGAGCGAATAGCCGTGGTCGATGTCTTTTCTGGGGTGGAGCGTATTCCATTTTGTGACCATGATTTTATCGTCGGCGTAAAGCACCGTATCCCTGTCTAAGAGAATGTTTTCGTTAGGAATAAGTCTTTTACGATAAATAATCATGTCCGGCATACAGTTTCCCCCATATATTGTGAAACATTTTTCGAAACATACTATATCTAAAGATATTACACATATATTTTGTAAAAGTCAATTATTTAAGGAGTATTCCGCAAATTGTGTGTAAAAGTCACAAAAAAGGATGATTTCCTTGCTTGAATTTGCTGGACAAATCTTCTTATAATCTGTATAATTTTCTTATGTTTGCGAAGTTGTGTTAAAGAGGTAGGAATGTGTCAAAGATTGTAAAAATACTTTCTTTTGTGTCGCAATTTACCCTGATAATGCTCATACCGACCGTCGGTCTTTTCTTTCTGGGGCTTTATCTCGATAAAAAATTCGGCACTTCTTTCCTTGTGATAATATTCTTTTTCGTGGGCGCCGCAGGCGGAATGACCGGGGTGTACAAGTTGGTAAGAAGTACATTTAAGGATAGCGAAGAATGAATTTTTTTAAGCAGACGTTAAGAGAACTTCAAATCAGTGTGATTATTTGCGGAGTGCTCAACATCCTGATCGGAATGTGGTTTCCCAAAAGCATGCTTTATTATGTGTTCGGCGGAGTGCTCGGTACGGTTACGGCGCTGGTTATGACGGACAACATGGCAAGAGCCATAGAGCGCGCGGTTTCCGATGAGAAAAGGGCGGCGGCACGAATCAGATTTGCCTACCTTTTCAGATACCTGATTGCGATAATCGTCATGGTTGTTGCGTGCGTATCTCCCTATGTCAATCCGATTGCCACTTTCATCGGCATCTTTTCTTTGAAATTTGCGACGTATCTTACGCCGTTGATTCATAAAATTAATTTGAAAATTAATCCCAATTCCCTTGAGTCGGACGGCTCGGAGGATTGCGAGGAGGAACAAAATGACTCCGAATCTGTTGCTATCGGGCGCTGACGGCGTCGATTTCATGATCCACGGTATATTCTCGTATAACCTGTTCGGCCATGAAGTATGGATTACAACTTCACATGTTTGTCTTTTAATCGTAGTGGTGTGTCTGCTTCTGTTTTTCTTTATCGGCGGACAGGTTTTCAAGCATGCCAAAGCGGTTCCGGGATATTTCCAGTGCGCTCTCGAATTTGCGGTTGAATTCCTTGACGGAATTACCGAAGGCGCGATGGGATCCAAAGGAAAAGGATTCAGAAATTACATAGGAACGCTTTTCCTGTTTATTCTGTTTTCGAACATATCCGGACTGCTTGGATTAAGACCTCCCACAGCCGATTACGGCGTGACGCTTCCGCTCGGTCTTATCACTTTCTCACTTATCAGAATAAACGAAGTCAGATTTAACAGCCCGTGGGCTATCTGGAAGGACAAGTGTTCACCGCTTCCTCCCTGGCTTCCCATCTGGCTTCCGATCAATATCATCGGCGACTGCGCCGTACCCGTATCGCTTTCGCTCCGTCTTTTTGCGAACATCCTTTCCGGTACGGTTATGATGGCGCTCGTATACGGACTTTTGTCGAAGATTGCTTACGGCTGGCCCGCAGCGCTCCACGTATACTTCGATCTCTTCTCGGGTGCCATTCAGACATATGTATTCTGTATGCTGACGGTAACCTACATCGGAAGCGCAATCGGAGACGCGGAGGAACCGATACTCAAAAAAGTCTTTCGCAAAATGTTTCCCAAGCAGGAAACGGCTTAATACGTACTAAATTGAAAACAAGATAAATCTATAAACAATTCAGGAGGATACCACAATGGAATTCAATGAGAACTTTATTTTAGGATGTTCCGCCATAGGTGCAGGTCTTGCGGTTATCGCAGGTATCGGACCCGGTGTAGGACAGGGTATTGCCGCAGGTTACGGTGCTTCGGCCGTTG
>JAEEGL013610099.1_pt1 | contig 94320 bp, 79 predicted proteins | sample 9134231 | NCBI WGS metagenome assembly JAEEGL01 (sample SAMN16246548, study PRJNA631951) | gut metagenome | biome: gut microbiome; feature: rumen; material: fiber-attached | host: Bos | place: Iran: Karaj | collected 2018-10 | reverse complement strand
TCTTGCTGTTCATAATCTTCTCCTTCCTCATCCGAAGTCCGCGCCACTTGGGATAATCAAAATGTTTTTATAAAACAAAAGAGGCGCTTCGGGATAATTCCCAAAGCGCCTTTGCTTTATGTGGTACACAATAAACCTGATTTTTTTATTTGTCAATCCGTTTTTTGAAAAAAATTTAAATTTTTTAATCTTGCGGATAACCTCCTGCCTCTACATACCGGCAGAATGCACTTCCGTAGGATAGTTCCCGTCAAAACATGCCTTGCATATCGGAAGATCTCCCACCATCGCGTCAAAACTTTCCGTTTTTGCATAGAAAAGCGAATCCGCTCCGATACGTTTCCTGATCTCTTCTATGCCGTTACCGTTTGCAATGAGCTGCGAGTTATCGGGTACATCGGTACCGTAATAACAGGGGTAAAGAAACGGCGGTGAACTGATACGCACATGGACTTCCCTCGCGCCTTTTTCTTTTAAGAGCTTAATAAGATTTGCCATCGTCGTGCCTCGTACGATCGAGTCATCGATAATGACTATACTCTTATCTTTTACGGCACTTTCTATCACGTTAAGTTTTAAATGAACGGCGGTACTTCTTTCGTTTTTGTCGGGTTTTATGAAAGTACGGCCGAGATAGCTGTTTTTATGGAATACCAGACTGAAAGGAATACCGGATCTTGCCGCATACCCTTCGGCCGCCGCCAGTCCCGACTCCGGAACTCCCGTTACGATATCCGCGTCAACCGGAAAATTGTCCGCAAGTTCTTCGCCTGACTTAAATCTTGCCTCATATACACTCTTTCCGTCTATCACCGAATCAAGTCTTGCGAAATAAATATATTCAAATATGCAATGAGCCGCCTTTCCGCTGCAAAGACTCTTATCGGATACTATCCCGGCTTTTGATACGGTTATTATCTCACCGGGCAGTACGTCTCTTACAAAAGTCGCGTCAACCGCCGAAAGCGCGCAGGATTCCGAAGCTATTACCACGTCATCTCCGCGTTTTCCGATACAAAGCGGCTTAAGCCCTAAGGGATCGCGCATGGCTACAAGCTTCCGGGGGCTCATTATGATGATCGCGAAACTCCCTTTAAGCTTTCCCGATACGCGTTTCACTGCTTCTTCGACGGTGGCGGTATGTGCCCTCTCCTTGGCGACCATTAAAGCCAGAACCTCCGTATCGGTATCGCTTCTGAATACGGTTCCGTCGTTTAAAAGCTCTTCTTTTAACTCGGCACTGTTGGCGATATTGCCGTTATGGACCGTCGCCAGCGTGCCCTTACTGTAATTGAACACGACGGGCTGGGCATTCTCGGGTGAACTGCTGCCTGTTGTCGAATATCTGACATGTCCGACTCCGATATTACCTTCGAGTGTAGACAGGCGGCCTTTTTTGAATACTTCGCTCACAAGACCCATGCCTTTATAAAACGAGATATTTCCTTTTTCCCCGGTAGTATCGCATAAAGCCATCCCCGCGGATTCCTGGCCCCTGTGCTGAAGGGCCGTAAGTCCGAAGAATATGTCATTTGCCACATTTCCGGCATTTGTATATATCCCGAAAACTCCGCATTGTTCCACCGGTCTTTCAAGACCGTTATCCTGTTTGTTAAGCATCGATCGTCGATACCCCCATATCCTGCTCTTCCAGTACATCAAGTACAACCCTTAAAGTATCTAGAGAAGTGAACATCGTAACGTTATTCTGGGTAGCGCACCGTCTTATGGCCGCGCCGTCCTCGTAGTGGACACCCGATAATATCGCACGGGTATTTATGACATAACTTACACCGCCCGCTTTTATTGCTTCGAGTATCTCTGTACTGCCTTCGCTTAACTTCTTGCGCACCCTGTTCTTTATTCCGTAATCCGACAGATATTTGCCGGTAAGCGAGGTGGCTTCGATGTTAAAGCCAAGATCGTAAAACTGCTTGATAAGAGGCATCGCCTCTATCTTATCTTCGTCGGCCAAAGAAACTATAACCGTGCCGTGAGTCCTTATCTTAACGCCTGAAGCGATCAGTGCCTTGTAAAGCGCCCTGTGGATCTTGCGGTCATATCCTATCGCCTCACCTGTAGACTTCATCTCGGGAGAGAGATATGCATCCATACCGTCAAGTTTAAGGAATGAAAAAGCGGGTACTTTTACATAGTATCTGTCTTTCCTTGCCATATCGTCGGTTATGCCCTGCTCTTTTAAACTCTGTCCAAGCATTACTTTTGTCGCGATATCGGCAAGCATTACGCCTGAGGCCTTTGATATGAACGGAACGCTTCGTGATGATCTGGGATTCACCTCGATTATAAAGACATTGTCATTCTCATCCACTATGAACTGTATGTTAAAAAGTCCTATGATACCGATTCCGAGTCCCAGGCGCCTTGTATAGTCAAGGATCGTTGCCTGAACTTTTTCGGAAACTGTAAACGGCGGATAAACGCTTATGGAGTCACCGGAATGCACGCCTGTCTTCTCGACAAGTTCCATTATTCCCGGGCAGAAAACGTCGGTTCCGTCACAAATGGCGTCAACTTCAAGTTCCTTGCCCTTTATATATTTATCTACCAGTACGGGACGGTCTTTGTCGACTTCGGCCGCGTTCTTAAGATAATGCTCCATTTCGGCAGGCTTTGATACTATCTGCATCGCACGGCCGCCGAGTACGAAGGAAGGACGCACAAGTACGGGATATCCTATCCTCTCGGCTATCGTAAGACCTTCCTCGATGGTAAAGGCTACGTCGCCGTCGGGTTTTGGAATGGACAGGTCGACCAGAACTTTTTCAAAGAGGTCTCTGTCTTCGGCTCTGTCTATCGCCTCCACGCCGGTACCGATTATTGTCACTCCCCTGGCATTTAACGCGTTGGCAAGATTAATCGCCGTCTGGCCGCCAAGAGATACTATGACACCGTCGGGCTTTTCCATGTCAATGATATTCATGACATTTTCTATGCAAAGCGGTTCAAAGTAGAGTTTATCGGATGTCGTATAATCCGTTGAAACGGTCTCCGGATTGTTGTTGATTATGATGGCTTCATATCCCATACTCTTGATGGTCTTTACGGCATGGACAGTTGAGTAGTCAAATTCCACACCCTGGCCTATCCTGATGGGACCGGAACCGAGTACTATGACCTTCTTGCGGTCCTCTACAATAGCTTCGTTTTCATGTTCGTATGTGGAGTAGAAATACGGGATATAGCTCTTAAACTCCGAGGCACATGAATCTATCATCTTATAGACCGGTATTATGCCGTTTTCTTTTCGCAAAGTCTCAACATGGGATATGTCGGTTCTCCACAGGAAGGCTATCCGTGTATCCGGGAATCCCATCCGTTTGGCTCTATGAAGAACTTCGGGATCCGAAACGTGATCCTTTAAAGTTTCTTCCATGCCGACTATCGCCCTTAAGCGGTCAACAAAGAATCTGTCTATTCCGGTAAGCCTGCATATATCTTCATCGGACACTTTACGCCTTAAAAGTTCGGCGATCGCGAAAAGCCTTGTGTCCGTACCCTTCCTGATAAATTCAAGAAGATCGTCCGTTTCCATGGCATCGATCTTAAGATCGTCAAGATAGTCGTGTCCCGCTTCAAGCGATCTTACGGCTTTTAAGAAACTTTCCTCAAAAGTCCTGCCGACTGCCATGACTTCGCCGGTAGCCTTCATCTGTGTGTTAAGCGCGGGATTTGCATCCTTAAATTTATCAAAGGGGAATCTTGGCATCTTGGTGACAACATAATCAAGTGCCGGTTCAAAACAAGCGGGTGTATTGGCCAGTCTTATCTCATGGAGTTTAAGCCCCACCGCGATCTTGGCCGAAACCCTTGCGATCGGATATCCGCTTGCCTTGGAAGCAAGTGCGGACGATCTTGAAACTCTGGGATTGACCTCGATAACATAGTAATCTCGGGACTTTGGATCGAGCGCAAACTGAACGTTACAGCCGCCTTCGATCTTTAAGCGTCTTATGATCTTAAGGGCGCTGTCCCTTAACATCTGGTAATCCCTGTTGGTAAGCGTAAGTGAAGGGCAAACCACTACCGAGTCACCGGTATGGATTCCTACGGGATCGACGTTTTCCATGTTGCAGACAACAATGGCGTTATCGTCCGAATCTCTTATAACTTCATACTCGATCTCTTTGTAACCCTTGACGCTTTTTTCGATAAGTGCCTCCGATACCGGAGAAAGAGACAGTGCGTTTTTAAGTATCTTTTCGTATTCTTCAGGTGTGTCGGCAAATCCGCCGCCGGTGCCTCCGAGCGTGAACGCAGGTCTTACCACGAGCGGAAACCCTATCTCTTCGGATGCCTTGAGGCCTTCTTCGAAGTTTCTTACTATCAGCGACTTAAGAATTGGCTCGCCGATCTCTTCACACATGTTCTTGAAAAGTTCCCTGTCCTCGGAAAGCTCTATGCTTTCTTTTTTGGTACCCAATAGTATACAGCCGCTTTCCTCTAAAACTCCGCTGTTAACCAGTTCCATTGTCAGGTTAAGACCTGTCTGGCCGCCAAGTCCCGCAAGCAGTGCGTCGGGGCGTTCCCGTCTAATTATCTTCGCAAGATGCTCATAATCAAGCGGCTCCATATAGACCTTGTCCGCGATGGAACTGTCGGTCATGATTGTAGCCGGGTTTGAGTTGCAAAGGACCACTTCGTAGCCTTCTTCTTTGAGCGCAAGGCAGCCCTGCGTACCGGCATAATCAAATTCCGCGGCCTGGCCGATAACTATCGGACCCGAACCTATCACAAGAATTTTCTTAATATCGTCTCGTTTAGGCATTTTTATGCTTCTCCATGTTATTAATGAATCTGTCGAACAAATATCTGCTGTCATCGGGTCCCGGTGCGCTTTCGGGATGATACTGAACTCCGAATACGCCGTCGCTCTCACATGAGACTCCTTCGACCGTATTATCCAAAAGATTTATATGCGTTACCTTAAGTCCCGTACCTTCAAGGCTTCCTGCATCAACCGCGTATGAGTGGTTCTGGGAAGTGATCTCTACTTTTCCGGTGCTTAAGTCCTTAACGGGATGGTTTCCGCCCCTGTGACCGAACTTAAGCTTATAAGTCTTAGCACCGTATGCAAGCGAAATGATCTGATGACCAAGACATATTCCGAAGATCGGATATTTGCCTTTAAGTTCGCTTACGGTGCGTATCGTATCCCGCACATCCGACGGATCGCCGGGGCCGTTTGATATAAATATCCCGTCGGGATGAAGTGCCTCGATATCGGCGGCACTCGTATTGTAGGGAACGATGGTAACGCTGACCTTATGATCGTTTAAACACGATACGATATTTCCCTTCATGCCGCAGTCAATTGCCACAACACGATAAAGAGCGCCGTCAACAGGGCATATCTCGCGTGCTTTTCGCGATGCCCTGGATACGGCGTCCTTGGGATATTCATAGTATTCAAGTCTTTCACGGCACTCCTGCTCGGGTGTATCGATGTCGGTTATCAAAGCTTTTAAGCTTCCTTTTTCACGGATTATACGCGTGAGCGCCCTTGTATCGACACCCATAAGTCCGCATATTCCGTACTCCTTCATAGTTGCATCAAGAGTCTTTACACACTCAAAATGCGAAGGAAGATCACAGTAATCCCGCACTATGAGCGCATTGATGCCGGGACGCCGCGATTCGAAATCCATGTCATTGATCCCGTAGTTTCCTATCGACGGGAAAGTCATGACTACAGCCTGATCGGTATACGAAGGGTCTGAAATGATCTCCTGATATCCGACCATCGATGTATTGAATACGATCTCCGAAAGTTTGTTATCCGATGCTCCGAACGAAGTCCCTTCAAACACGCTCCCGTCTTCCAGTACGAGTTTTTTTAACATACCCTTGCTCATATCTTAAGGTTCCTCATCCTTTCAATCGCAATTTTAGTTGCCGAAGCATCTCCGAAAGCGGTGAGTCTGAAATATCCGGAACCGCATTTGCCGAATCCTTCACCGGGAGTTCCTACCACGCCCGCCTCCTGCAAAAGGCGGTCAAAGAAATCCCATCCCGACAGACCGTTGGGCGTTTTTAACCATATATACGGTGCATTCTCACCGCCGTAAACCTCATAGCCCATCTCTACAAGAGAATCCCTAATGAGCTTGGCGTTTTCCATATATTCCCTTACCTGTTGTGCGACAGCTATCCTGCCCGCCGGACTGTAGACAGCTTCTCCGGCCCTTTGTACTATATACGGCGCGCCGTTATATTTGGTGGCATGACGCCTTGCCCACAACATGTTAAGCGATACATCCTCGCGGACCAGAGTTTTTGGAACAACGGCGTAACCGAGTCTTAACCCCGTAAATCCCGCATTTTTGGAAAAAGAATGCAATTCGATCGCCACTTCCTTGGCTCCTTCACACTCGTAGATCGAATGAGGAATGGCGGGATCGCTTATATAGGCCTCGTAGGCAGCATCGTAAATGATAACGGAATCGTTTTCTTTTGCATGATCTACGAATTTCTGAAGCTCGTCTTTGGTGATGACCGTTCCGGTGGGGTTGTTAGGGAAACACAGGTATATTATGTCAACCTTTTCGGCGGGAATTTCAGGGACAAACCCGTTTTCCTTTAAGCACGGCATATAGACGATCTTACGCCCCGCCATTATGTTGGTATCCGAATAAACCGGATATACCGGGTCCGTGACCGCAACAATGTTGTCTTTATCAAAGATCTCCTGAATGTTTCCGCAGTCACTCTTGGCACCGTCGGACACAAATATCTCGTCGGGCTCAATGTCACAGCCGCGGCTCTTGTAATCGTGTTCGCTTATGGCGTTCCTTAAAAACTCGTAGCCCTTGTCGGGAGCATAACCCCTGAATGTTCCGCGGTGTCCCATCTCGGAAACGGCTTTTTCAAGTGCTTCCATGATAGGACGGGCAAGCGGTTTTGTTACATCTCCGATGCCGAGTCTTATGATCTCGCGGTCCGGATTGGCTTCACTGAAGGTTTTGACTCTCGAGGCGATCTCCGAAAAGAGATAATTCTGCGAAAGGTTAAGATAGTCTTTGTTGATCTTCATATATTTACGCTCCCCTCAAATACCGTTCTTGCAGGTCCTGTCATATAGATGTGGTTGTCGATGTCCCAGCGGATCTTTAATGACCCGCCCTTTAAGCGCACGGTGATCTCCCTGTCGGTACGCCCGTTTAATACACAGGCCACAAGTGTTGCGCAGCATCCGGTGCCGCAGGCGAAAGTTTCTCCGCTTCCGCGCTCCCAGACGCGCATGTTGACGGTCTCCTTGTCGATGACCTCGACAAATTCGGTATTTATCCTTGCCGGAAAAAGTTCATGATATTCAAACGACGGACCGTATTTTTCAATAGGAAAACCCGCAAGAGTTCCCGAATACCCGTCCAGTGAATCCATAAAGATGACCGCATGGGGATTGCCCATCGATACACCTGTATATCGTGCACTGAGTTTCCCCGCGGTTATGGGGATATTGATCGCTTTTTCCTGATCTCCCGGCAGTAATACCGGGATCTTCTCGGGTACAAGTATCGGCTCACCCATATCTACGCTTATCTCGGAAATATCGCCCATCCGGGATATCACTTCGATATTCTTGACACTTCCCATACTTTCGACGGTAAACTTGTTTTCTTTTGCGTAGCCCCTGTCATGTATAAGTTTCGCCACGCATCTCATGCCGTTGCCGCACATCTCGCCGCGCGAACCGTCGGCGTTGTACATTTCCATCTCAAAACCGGCCTTTTCGGACCTGTTTACAAAGATCAGCCCGTCCCCGCCGATACCGAAATGCCTGTCGCTTAGCTTAACGGCAAGCTTGGCCTTGTCGGGATATGCAAACTCGCTGTTCACACAATCCACATACACGTAGTCGTTGCCGCACCCTTCCATCTTCACAAAATCCAGTTTCATGGTTTCAAAACCTTTCACGCCTGTCCGGTCGCCGGCGCCTCCGGCGCTTTTCCAAAATAGCTACAAAAAAAGGCACTTCGGACTAAGCCGAAGCGCCTTTGCTTCTTTTTTCAAAATATAAACCTCTAAAATTGATTTGTCAACAAAAAAGAAATAACCGCCTCAACCCAAATGTGTCGGTTATTTCTTTTTTAACTTAAACATATAAGGGTCAACCGTGAACTACGGCAACACCTTTTTATGCTTATATTATATATCTTATCCGCCTGACCGTCAATCCGGGGTTTCCGTAGTTTCCGGCAATTTCCCTGTTATGATCCTTTTCAAAAAACATTACATTATATCTGTTATTCGAACATTCGTTCTTGTGTTTGAGATGCTTATGTTTTATAATAATATTGCAGGGAAACCTGTAAAGGTGTTGCCAAACGGTAAGCGGTTGACCCTCCTCCGCGGAGGGTGCTTTTTCTCCCTCCGACTCTAAGAAAGGAGGGGATGCCATATGGATATTCTCGATATGATTGCCCTTCTGTCATTTGCAGTTGCGGTCTTCGAACTTGGATATTTGTTAGGTAGTCAAAAGAAAAAGAAATAACCGCCTCAACCCTAAATGTGACGGTTATTTCTTTATAATCTAGTCATTTAAGGGTCAACCGTGAACTACGGCAACACCTTTTTTACGCTATTATTATATATCTTATCCGCCCGACAGTCAATCCAAGTTTTTGGATCCGAAGCTACAGAGTCGGTACGGATCCGGCAAATTCCCTACTGGGCATTTGGCCGGTGGGGGTGCTTTGTGTTGTGCCGGTGGAGTTATTGTTTTCGTCCGATCGGCTCATCCGTTATTCTCCTTCTTGGCCCGGCGGTTCTTGCGGTAGATCTTGTAAAGTTCCTCGGTGGCCAGGCGGGTCTTTGCGACCACATCGCTCTCGCACTTGGGGAAACAGTAATACGATGTCCTGATGTCACCGATGCAGATCGTATCGCCGATCTCGTACCAGTAATAATCGGCATTGAGCGTATATGTTGCGGAAGGTTTCTGCGTGTAATTAAGCTTTCCGTCGCAGCCCGTAAGCGTAAAGCCGGACGTATCATGCTTAAGCTTTCCGTCGCCCACTTTGTAAAGCGCCTTTCTGTCCACCAGCATGTAGATGTCAACAGGCACGTCTAAGAGGTATTCGCTGTCTTCGATCTCCTTGCGGACGCATTCCCGCTCCCAGTCATACCACTTGGGAACGCTGTCGAATTTCGTCTCGCCCTTGGTGTTTTTCAAAAATCCGTATTCGTCCAGCTCATATTCGGTACCACAGTTGTTGCAGGTTAACATAATTCCCTGCCCTTTCATCTTGTCACCGCACATACAATGCGGACATTTAAAAAGAACACGATTGAGCCCGTCCGCTCTGAACGGCTCATCAACCTTTATCTTATTCTCCTGCTGCCATTTGAAGGAGTCAAAAGAAAACAGTTTACATAATTTATCGTTGATCTCGTCAACGCTCATGTTCTTGGTATCTTCGGGCGAAAATGCATATTCAACCCTTGAACTTATGTCAACCTTTCTTAACTGGAGCATGTTGTAAAGAGGGTCTCTGTGAAACGCTCCGAAAGTTGTTATCATCACAACGGGAACACCCAGCATCTTTATGCACTTTCCGAGACTTTCCGGTATCATGGTCGCCCTTCCGTCAAAGGAATACCCGGCTTCCGGATACAACAATACCGAAGTCTTAAGCTTAGTAAGCGCATATTTCATATCCTTGATCAGATTAAGGTCCATTGCGAACTTCTGCGTCGGAATACAGCCGATGGCAGTCATCAGCATACCCTTTCCCACAAATCCGTCAGTGGTACAAACGATCTCGTAAGACCTTGGATAAAGCACTTTTGAAGCAATCTCAAGATCTATAAAACTTGAGTGGTTCATCAGGATAAGCGCCGGCTCGTTCTTTTTAAGCTTATCCATACCTATGCGTTCTTCGGTATAATTAAGCTTTTTAAGGTCGTTGTTGGCAAGAACGTTTATGACCTTTTTAAGCACGGGATTCGGTCTTTTGGGGCGTCTGTGCCCGGGCCGGGGAAGATTTGCGACTGTTTCGTAAGGCAGTTCTTTGATCTTGATCTTCATAATGCTGATGTTTCCTTTCGGAGACGATGTGATATAATCTTTCGTATCATTATACGATATCAATGTAAAACGTTGCAATTGTTTGGAGATATAAAATGGATAAGCTCGACAGATCCGAAATTGCCGCATTCCTGCCGGATGAACTTAAAGGTCTTAAAATAGAAGTTTTTGAAGATATAGATTCAACAAACACTTATGTAAAAAGAAAAATCCTCGAAACAGTTTCGTGCGTCGATGCGCCCGGCGATGCCAATGATTGTGATGTGCCCGGCGATGCCATGGCCTGCCATGCACTCGGTGCCACGGGGCTTGTGGTGGCAAACCGCCAGACTCTTGGCCGTGGGCGAAGCGGTCATTCTTTTTACTCGCCCGAAAATACCGGCATTTATATGTCCTACTACTATACTCCCGAAAACGGCCTTACCGATGCCGAGATCATCACAACCCGTGCCGCGATCGCAGTCGTTCGCGCGCTTGAAGCACTTTATCACGAGCGGTTCATGATCAAGTGGGTAAATGACATTTATTACAACGATCACAAGATCGCAGGTATCCTGACAGAAGCCGTTACAACAGGCATCAATGTTGGAACCGTCGTTGTGGGAATAGGTATCAACGTTACGACCGAAGATTTTCCCGAAGACATAGCGGACCGTGCGGGATCGCTTCCGCTTAAAGACGATATTTCCAGAAATACCATCATATCTTTTGTTACCCGCGAACTTATTAAGATGAGCAACCTCCCGTCCGATGACCGTTCATACTACGATGAATACGATCTTCGGCTTATGTTAAAAGGCGAGCGTGTAAGTTACCTTGAAAAGGGCGAGACGAAATACGGCACTATCCTTGGCGTCAACAAAGATTTTGCGCTCAGGCTTCGGGACGACACCGGCCGCGAAGTGCTTATAGATTCCGGAGAAATATCTGAAATACGCAAGCAATGAATATTCCGGGGAAACAACGCCCCTGCAATGCCTCGCCGTGCGAAACAATGTAATCCCCTGCAATGCCCTGTAAATATTTAAGCATTAAAAAAGCCCGTGAAACATGGGCTTTTTGCATGAATCGCAATGATGTCTTTATTCAAATAATTTTGCCATGGCGTCGATAACTCGTTTGTATTCCGCCATAAGCGCGGGATGGTTGGCTACCACAGCACCCATATCTCCGGCTTTTCCGGTAAGTTCGGATTCTTTGGCCATATCCGAAAGCTTATCACAGCCGATCTGTCTGGCTGCATTTTTAAGTCCGTGAGCTTCGATGATATATCTGTCATAGTCACCGTTTTTTATGAGTTCCTCGAACAACGGAAGTTTTTCTCTTCCCTCTTCGAGTGCGGTTTCCAAAACCTCTTTGTAAATGTCTTCGTCATCGGCACAAAGTTCAAGGCCTTCGGCGATATTAAAATCATATGCTGCAAGGTCGCTTATCTGCATAATACCCCTCCTTTTTCCTAATGGTACTATATTGTATAAAAAAATAAGTCGCAAGTGTGTTTACACAATATTATCAAAAAATTAACTTTTCGCCCCACTTTACTTTAAGACTTTAGTATGTTAAAATGTTACAGAAGTAAAAACCGGTTGGGGGGATTTCACCATGAACAATAAGATCAAAACACCGGCTGTTGACAGTCTTTTTGACGGAATACTGTGTCTTAAAAACCGTGAAGAGTGCTATGAATTTTTTGAAGATCTTTGCACGGTTAATGAGATATTGAGCCTTTCCCAGCGTTACGAAGTTGCTTATATGCTCAAGAAGGGCCATACATATATGGAGATCGCTGAAAAGACCGGAGCCTCGACAGCTACGATAAGCCGTGTAAACCGCTCACTCAACTACGGGAACGACGGCTACGAGATGGTATTTAACCGTCTGTAAACACTCATTAAATCATCAAACAGCAACAAAAATGGCAGTCCACGCGACTGCCATTTTATTGTTCTTATTTACCGGGCCCCAGCTTTTTCGGATGTTCCTATGACATCTTCGGCCTTAGGCATTTTCTGAAGGTTCTTGGGGCTCCTCGACAACTTCGGTCTCGGGCGTTTCGGAAACCACAACTTCTTCAACTTCGATAATCTCTTCCGCCTTTTCAAGCTTTTTCGACGCGGCACTCCTTTTCTTTTTAACAGGTGCTTCCTTAGGAGTTTCTGCTTCGGGGAGTGATTCGTTTTCTTTTAACATCTTACAACGACCTTCGAATACCGCGTTATCGTCGACTATAAGGCGCTTTGTGCAGATATCGCCGTAGATCTCGCCGGTTGGGTTTGCCTCAACCTTTTCGGAAGCAAAGAGATTACCGTTTATCGTGCCGCCCACAAATATCTCAACGGCTTCGACCGTTCCTTCTACCATGCCGCCGCGTCCGATAATGACTTTGCCGTCGGATTCGACTTTACCCTTTACAAGTCCGTCGATCCTTAACAGTTCATAGCCCTTTAACGTTCCCTCTACCACGGTCTTGGCGCCGATCACGCTCGATACACGACCTGACCTGTATTCATCTGTCTTTCCCATATCTCTTAACTCCTTATCCCTCAATATCGATGAGTTCCATGGGATCGGTAAACTGATCCATATATGTTATCTGGTAAGCAAAAAGATTCTGTTCTTCTTCGTCGTCTTCATCGTCGCTTTCTTCGCTCTCAACGCCTATATAAAGGATGGCGCCTCTGACAACTTCGTCTCCCTCGGTAACCTTGGGAGCCGTCTTATACCTATAAAGAGTCTGATATCCGTTGTCGTGATCGACAATGATACAGTTTCCGTATACGGAATCTTCTCTTACGCTCGTTACCACTCCGTCTGCCGTAGCCACCACGTCGCTCAGGGCTGACATGTTAAAGACCGCTATCGGTACGTATCCGTCCTTTTCCGTATCCTGCTCAACGATCTCGGCAGAATCCGTAAGCGGAAAAGCATTGGGGACCGCACGTTCCTTTTTGATGGTTTCCTGCTCTTCCCTGGCAACTTCCTGCTTTCCGACCGTCACCGAAAGGATCTGATTTCGTTCTTCAAGTTCGGCCTTTTCGGCGCCCATACTGATGATCGTGTCCTGCTGCGTCGAAACGATGGATCTTAATGTAGCGACCTGTTCTTCCATCGTGACAAACTGCGTAAGGACAAACCATGTGGCAAAACCCGCTACCAGCAGGCTTAACACCGCCACTATTATACAGGCTCTGAATACATTGAACCTTGTGCGGTAGTACCTTGTGCGGTCACTTGAAATATTGGAAGTGATCGATGTTGTGTAAATTCGTTTTTTCTTATGTTTCTTAGCCATAATGAATGATAATGTACAATGCCGTGACATCGTACCGTGGTCCTGTGTTTAAGGCACATTCTCCGTAAAACGCCCTTATTTTAGCAGATATTGCGGTATATGGCAAATTTTACGCCACAAACTCGCCGTTTTGCGGCCATAGCCTTGCCATTTTGGCGCCACAGACTCGCTATTTTGCAGCCCGGAACACAGTTTCGCAGTCTACTTCGCGAGATACCCCTTCTCGTTAAGGGCTTTTTGTACTCTGATGACCGCAAGATCTCCTTCCGCCTTTATCCTGTGATAGTGTACGCCTCTCGTAAGTTCCGAAAGCGGCCTCTGCGAAGCATCGAGGCACTTCTCGGAAAAGAGTCTGGCGTCTTCTCTGCTGTTTATATTGATCTCGGTAACGATACGGCCGTACAGATCGTTTTCGATCTCTTCGGTCACGACCTTGGCGCCCATATCGATTATCGTGCACAGCTCATCATAGATATCTTCGGACTTGTGTTTTACCTTTATGACACATTCCACGATATCTTTTCTTGCATTTATGATGTAACCCTTGTTGGTAGCCAGAATATCTATGTTTCCGGCTCTTAACAAAGCGATATCACCCACTATTATCTGACGGCTTACCTTAAACTGCTTGGCAAGCGCACTTGCGGAAACCGGCTTGTCGGATTCCCTGATGACATTCAAAACTTTTTCTCTTCTCTCTTCGCCGCTCATTTCGTTCCCCCTGTATGTTAATGATCCCACGCCTTAAAGCTTGGCTTATGATAATAGACATGCGCCTGTGTTCGTGGCAATGCGCCTCAAAGCCGAGATTTGTTATATTCGCTGATGTTTCTTTAGAATAGCATGCGCACAAGTCACATGTCAAGACAGTCGCTCGGGCTAATACAAAGCATTTATCAGAACCCAAGGGGTGTACAAGATCAAGCTGTAATGTAACCGCTTCATCAAAGAAGTTCGGAAATTTTGAGAAAAGAGCGATAATATCGAAAATTGTTAGAAAAATATACGTTTTATCGCTTTACTTTTTTAAAGTCATGTGCTAATCTTTGATTATCGCGGATTGCGATGAGTATTATTGGAGGTATTTAGAATGAACAAAGGTACTGTTAAGTGGTTCAACAACCAGAAAGGTTACGGATTCATTTCTGACGAATCCGGCAACGATGTTTTCGTTCACTTCTCCGGAATCAACGCAGAAGGCTTCAAGTCTCTTGAAGAAGGCGCTGCTGTTGAGTTCGAAGTAACCGACGGAGCAAAGGGACCTCAGGCCGTTAACGTAACTGTTATCAAATAATTACGCGGTCAAATCAGCAACACGATGTGCCTTTTCTTAATATAGTAATAAATCAGAAGATGTCTGGCATCTTTCCGATCATCAGCAATATTTTGAATTAGCAATACGGTTTTTGATTTAAATGAGGGGATATCAACGGATATCAAAAAGGAAGAACCTGAGGTTCTTCCTTTTTTTGTCTATTGTCGCTATAAAACCTGTAACTTCGTTCCCGCATCAGCCGAGGCTCCTCGCTTGGCATCAGCCGATAACGTCGCTCATGTTGTAAAGGCCGGGACCTTTGCCCTTTAAGAACTTGGCTGCCGCAACCGCGCCTTTTGCAAAAATCGCTCTTGAATATGCGGTATGCTGTATCGTGATGACTTCGTCAAGTCCCGCAAAGATGACCTGATGGTCTCCCACTATGCTGCCGCCTCTTACGCTGCTGATACCGATCTCACGGTCACCGCGTTTTCTGCGGAATCCCGTACGATCGTATACATATTCAAAAGCATCATCAAATTCTTCATTTATAGCATCTGCAAGGGCAAGTGCGGTTCCCGAGGGAGCGTCCACTTTTGTTCTGTGATGCTGTTCCACTATCTCAACATCAAAACCTTCGGGAACGAGCGTCTTTGAAACTTCCTTGAGAGCCTTTAACAAAACATTGATACCCAGTGACATATTGGGGCTTTTAAGGATCGCGATCTTTTGGGACAACTCCGCAACTCTGTTAAGATGCTCGTCCGAAAGACCTGTTGAGCACAAAACAAGCGGAAGCTTACGTCCTTCACAATAATCCAAAAGATTATCTATTGCGGCCACCGATGAAAAGTCGATCACGACATCGGCGTCTTTGTCGCAAAGATCGATGTCGGTATAAACAGGATACGGATTTGTCTTGATACTGTCCGCTATATCTATACCCGCAACTATATATGCGTCATCGTCTTCTTTTACGATATTGGTGATCATCTGGCCCATACGTCCGTTACAGCCGTGCATTATGATATCCGTCATATCTCCTCCGTTCCGTGCCGTAAGCGATACCTTTCGCCTGCCGCACTGTAATCTTAATCGTTTGTAAGATCGTTGAACTTAATAACCTGATTGGAAGATACTTCCAAACCATAGTTTATCAAAGATTTCTTAAGTCTTGCAACATTTGTCTCTTCCATTTCGGTAAGAGGAAGTCTTAAAGGACCCGCATTCATGCCCATAAGATCGAGTGCCGTCTTAACGGGAATGGGGTTAACTTCGCAGAACAGACTCTTGATAACGTCAATGGCTTCAAGCTGTAATTTACGGCTCTTCTTGACATCGCCTTCCAGGAAAGATGCCACGATATCGTGTGTCTGCCTGGGTGCGATGTTTGAAAGTACCGAGATAACACCGAGTCCGCCGAGTGAAAGAATGGGAACGATCTGATCGTCATTTCCCGAATAGATCGCAAAATCCTCGGGCATGATGGATGCCAAAAGCGCGATCTGTGAGATATCTCCGCATGCTTCCTTGATAGCAACAACGTTGGGCGCCTTTTCGGCGATCGCCTTAACCGTAGCGGGCTGAATGTTACAGCCTGTTCTTGAAGGAACATTATAAAGGATCACAGGGATCTTAACAGCTTCGGCGGTCTTAACGAAATGCTCGATAAGTCCCTTCTGGGTTGCTTTGTTGTAGTAAGGGGTTACCAGTAAAAGTGCATCCGCGCCTGCTTTTTCGGCTTCAACCGAAAGATAGATGGCTGTCTCTGTGCTGTTTGAACCGGTTCCTGCGATAACGGGTACTCTTCCCGCTACCTTATTTACGGTATGTCTGATGACATTTAAGTGTTCTTCGTGAGAAAGTGTGGAAGCTTCGCCTGTGGTTCCGCACGCTACGATCGCATCGGTCTGTCCTGCGATCTGGAATTCGATCAGTTCGTCAAGTTTCTCGTAGTTTACCGAACCGTCGGGTTTCATGGGGGTTACAAGTGCTACTGCCGCGCCTGTGAAAATTGGATTGCTCATTTTTATAAACTCCTTTCAAAAAGAAAATGTTCTTCAGAGTCATCTTCGTGATCAAGGATTAAAAAACCGACCATATCAAAATACGGTCGGTCATCTTCAAAAGAAACTCTGATAGCTCCCCATCCGTTTCCGGATGACAGTCATACGACTATTGATCGTATGCCCAGGATCCGATCCCCGGCGGAATCGCTCCTTCGGCGTATCACCCTTTCGATCTTCTTCATCTGTGCCCGACACATCAAAAGATCTACTCATGATCAACGCGACCTCTACCGTTATTTATTAACTTGTCTGAATAGTATCATTCCGAAATATCACTGTCAACACCGAAGTCCCAAAAAGTGCCTAAAATCCGCAAATTCGTACACTTGTCCGTCTGTCGCGGACACTATTTCTTAAATGCGGCACGCTTACGAAGCGTGGGATCGAGTATCTTTTTACGGATTCTCAAAGACTTGGGGGTTACTTCCAAAAGTTCGTCGGTATCGATAAAATCAAGTGCCTGCTCAAGGCTTAAGATCTTGGGCGGAACGAGTCTTAAAGCTTCATCGGCAGCCGAAGAACGCGTGTTGGTAAGCTGTTTTCTTTTGCAGACATTGACTTCAATATCCTCGCTCTTACCGGTCTGGCCTATTACCATTCCCGCATAAACCTTTTCGCCGGGTCCGATAAAGAGAAGGCCTCTCTCCTGGGCGTTGAACAGTCCGTAAGTTACGGATTCGCCGCTTTCAAAGGCGATAAGGGAACCCTGGCTTCTGTAAGCGATATCTCCCTTGTAAGGACCGTAACCGTCAAACACGGTGTTCATGATACCGTTACCCTTGGTATCCGTCATGAAATCACCTCTGTATCCGATAAGTCCTCTTGAAGGAATCGAGAAAATGAGTCTGGTGTAACCGCCGTTAGACTGTTTCATTTCCTTGAGTTCGCCCTTACGCTGGCTTAATTTCTCTATTATCACACCCGAATACTCATCGGGAACGTCCACATAGGCAAGTTCCATGGGCTCGAGCTTATGGCCTTTTTCGTCTTCCTTGTACAGAACCTCAGCCTTGCTGACCGCAAATTCGTATCCTTCACGACGCATGTTCTCGATAAGGACCGAAAGATGGAGCTCGCCTCGTCCCATAACCTTGAATGCATCGGTAGAATCGGTCTCTTCGACCTTTAACGATACGTCGGTGTTAAGTTCTCTGAAGAGTCTGTCTCTTAAGTGACGGGATGTTACGTATTTGCCTTCCTGACCTGCAAGAGGCGAATCGTTTACCACGAAATGCATGGCGATCGTGGGCTCCGAGATCTTCTGGAAAGGTATGGGCTTTGGATCGTCCACCGAACAGAGCGTATCTCCGATATGGATGTCCGCTATACCGGAAATCGCAACTATGGAACCGATACCGGCGGTCTTTACCTCAACCTTGTTAAGTCCGTCATATTCATAGAGTTTCGAGATCTTTACCTTTTTAAGTTTATCGGGTTCGTGATGGTTGACGATCACCACTTCCTGGTTGACGGATACGCTTCCGTTATCGACTTTTCCGACACCGATACGGCCTACATATTCGTTGTAATCTATAGTACTTATAAGAAGCTGTGTACCCGCCTCTGGATCGCCCGTGGGAGCGGGAATGTAATCAAGTATCGTATCAAACAAAGGTGCCATGTCGGTACCTTCCTTGTCGGGATCGAGTGAAGCGGTACCGGTCTTTGCCGATGCAAATACAAACGGGCAGTCCAGAAGTTCATCGGATGCATCAAGATCCATCAGAAGTTCAAGCACCTCATCGGTAACTTCCTTGGGACGGGCCTCGGGACGGTCGATCTTGTTGACGCATACCACTACGGGAAGTTTGAGTTCAAGTGCTTTTCTTAACACGAATTTGGTTTGGGGCATGGGACCTTCAAAGGCATCCACCACCAGTATTACACCGTTGACCATCTTAAGCACACGCTCAACTTCGCCGCCGAAGTCGGCATGGCCGGGAGTATCAACGATATTTATCTTTGTTCCCTTATATGTTACTGCGGTATTCTTGGAAAGTATCGTGATACCGCGCTCACGCTCGATATCGTTGGAGTCCATTACTCGCTCCTGCACTTCCTGATTGTCTCTGAAAACACCGCTCTGTCTTAACAGCACATCGACAAGTGTTGTCTTACCGTGGTCGACATGGGCTATTATCGCAACGTTTCTTATGTTTTCTCTCTTTTCTACCATATAATCTCCATTCCGCGATCACAAAGATGCGTTCCGCCCGTTTTTCCGATCTCAATGCGGAACTCTGTCGCGCAACACACATTTCCACAAAACATCAACGTTACGCATTATAGCACCACACCGCAATGCGTTCAACAATTTTTTAGGCACAAAAACAGCGGGCCGTAAACCGGTCCGCTGCCAACATCTGCATTTTTAAGTTCTTCGCCGCTACCCCCACGCGCATTTTTCAAATTCTGTGGCAGGCATGGGCTTCGCAAAGTAGTATCCTTGTATGAGATCGCATTCTCTTTCTTTTAAGAAATCAACCTGCTCTCTTGTCTCGATACCTTCGGCCACGATATGCATGCCAAGCTGCTTGGCAAGTTCGATGGTCTCGGTAACGATGAGTTTTCCGCGTTCATCGGCATCCTCGCCCCTAAAGAATTCCGCATCGAGCTTGATGACGTCAAGCGGAAGCTCCTTAAGTGAGTTAAGCGACGAATAACCCGCGCCGAAATCGTCCATCGATACCATAAATCCGTAGCTCTGCATCTTTTTGACCGTTGAGATGAGTGCATTTTTGTCATCAAAGAACGCACTCTCCGTAAGTTCAAGTTCTATACAGTCATGAGGTACACAGTAACTGTCGATTATATCTCTTATATGCTCGGCAAGATTGTCGTTAAGGAAATGTGCTCTTGAGACATTTACCGATATCGGCACTACCTTACGGCCTTCCGATATCCATTTTGCCTGATATCTTGCCACTTCGTTGATCATGTAATCATCGAGTTTAAGGATAAAGCCGTTCTTTTCAAAGATCGGGATGAATCTTCCGGGCGGCACAAAACCTTCCGTGGGATGTATCCATCTGACAAGCGCCTCGGCCCCGCCGACCGTTTCACCGCTCGTGGTGTATTTGGGCTGCAGATACATCTCAAACTCTTTATGTTCGAGAGCGCGCTGCATGTCGTTCTCGACCTTACGCTCCCAAAACTGCTGTTCCCTGACTTTTTCGGAATACCAGTTGATGGCATCGGCGTTTTCGTCTTTGATAAGCGCTCTTACGATATATGCCTTGTTGTAATAGTCCTCGGGAGAAACGTTAAGATCATCCACCGGACAAACGCCGATATTGTAATAAAGTCTGCTGCCGTTTCCGATCTCTTCAAGCTTTTCCATGAGGTTTCTTAGTCTCGCATTTAAAGTCGTCTGATCGGTAAAAAGAAGCATCATGGCAAAATCGCCGTTCTCTATATGAGCATATTCCTCGTTTTTAAACGCGTTCTTTTGCAAAGTGGCGTAGATGTATTTGATCAGCGAATCTGCCGCCTCTTTGCCAAAACATGCGATTATCGACCTGTACTTTTCAAGCCGTATATTAACAATTGCGTAGCGAAGCCTGCCTCTGCGGGCTCTCTTGTAAAGCTTTACGCATTTTCTGAAAAAGAAAAGTGCATTGTGTCCGCCGGTCACGATATCGGAATATACGATATCGTAGAGCCTTCTCTTCGCGTGGAATAATCTGAACACGGAGATCGTGCGCTGTATCATAAATACGATGAGTAACGCTATAACGCCTACGACCGCCGATGACAATAACATGTAATCGCTCACCGTGAATATGATGTCATAGTAAAAAGCGGTCTTTCCGCCGGTAGCCGGATCATCCAGAAGATACCACAGTCCAAGTGATGTGACTTTGTGGTCCAGGACGTCATCCACCGATCTTCCAAGACCGGGAATAATGAAAAGACTGTCAAGCATATCGCTTTCGTCTATGATCGCGACTCCGTCAGTTCTTATACTGATGCTGTAATTTTCGGGATCGGCATACAGTTCTTCGCCGGAATCACGGTTTCTCGAATCCCGGAACTTGATACAATCTTCATATGAAAAGATTTTTCTTCCGAGTGAATCGGTCACTTTTCCGCCTTTGTCGATAAAACAAAGGCCGTCAAGTTCGGGGATCGCACCGTTTATGTATCTGTAGCGAAAAAGAACAGACATTGTATCAAGAGTTCTGTCCGGAGACCGAAGTCCGAGCGTATCCGCCGTATCGATCACCGTCCGGCGCGCTTTTTCGATACGCATGCTGACCATGGATGACAGGTACAGCGTCACCAGTAAATACATCAGAAAATACAGTATGGCGATCGATGCAAATATTCCCAGGAGCGCCGGCCATATTCGTATCTTTTTGATCTTTTCAAGCTGCTTTTTCTTAATCTTACTCAATTCTTACACTCCCTGTTCGAAGATCATCTTCGCTATGTCAGCCGACTGCTTGGCGTCTTTGGAGTAATAATCGGCGCCTATCTGCATGGCAAATTCTTCGGTCAGCACCGCTCCGCCTACCATAACCTTGCAGTCAAGTCCCGCTTCGCGAAGCTGACGTATCGTCTCTTCCATGGATGCGACCGTTGTTGTCATCAGTGCGGAAAGCCCGACAAGCTTGATGTTTCTTTCCCGTGTAACATCCACGACTTTTTCGGGAGGTACGTCTTTGCCGAGGTCTATAACAGTGAATCCGTAATTTTCAAGTATTGTCTTAACTATGTTTTTGCCGATATCGTGGACATCTCCCTTAACGGTAGCGAGCACGATCTCGCCCTTGGATATCGATTCGCCGGACTTGGTCTTCGCTATATATTCCTTGATGACATTAAAGCCGGCCTCTGCGGCGCTCGCACTTGCAAGTAACTGAGGCAGGAAGCTCTTGCCCTTTTCAAAATCCTCTCCTACGCGGTCAAGTGCGGGAATAAGTTCTTCGTTGACTATGTCAAGAGCATCCTTTGTTTCAAGAAGAGCTTCGACGTCTTTGGCAACCGAATCCTTAAGCCCTTTTAATATATGTTCAAACAGTCCGCCGCCCGATTCTTCGGTTCCCGCGGTCTTGTCCTTTTTGACCGTGACCGTCTTGGAGGTGATACCCTGTTCTTTTTCAAGAGCAGCGATCTCTGCGTATTTGGCTACATAATCGCCTGCGCCGATATCTGTGTTGTCAAGCACCAGGTATGCGTCAACCGCGCCCATCATCGCGGCGTTGTTGGGATTGATGATCGCAAGGTCGAGCCCCGCGTTCATGGCCATCGTAAGAAATGTCGTATTGATATACTCACGTTTCGGAAGTCCGAAAGAAATATTCGAAACACCCAAAACGGTATGAACACCGTAACGTCTCTTGACTTCGGTGATGGCGTTTAGAGTCTCTCTTACTTCTTTTTGCTGAACGCTGCAGGTAAGCGTTAAGCAGTCGATATATATGTCTTTGGTATCAATGCCGTATTCACGGCACTTTTCTACGATATGACCGGCGATCTCAACACGTTTTTCGGCTTCGCTCGGGATACCTTCCTCGTTCATGGCAAGTCCGATAACGGCAGCACCGTACTTCTTAGCTATCGGAAGTATGGTATCAAGCACTTTGTCCTCGCCGTTTACACTGTTTACAAGAGCTTTGCCGTTGTAGACTCGCAGTGCCGCCTCTATTACCTTGGGGTCGGATGAGTCGATCTGAAGAGGCGTTCCCACAAGTGACTGAAGTTCTCTTACCACCTCGACCATCAGCCCTTTTTCGTCTATCTTGGGAAGTCCCACATTTACGTCAAGTATCCTGGCGCCCGCATCGACCTGCTCTATAGCCTGTTCCTTGACATAATCAAGGTCGTGGTCGAGAAGTGCCTGTTTAAATACCTTTTTGCCGGTAGGATTGATACGTTCACCGACAACATGCACTTTAGTTATGTCAACATATTCGCGTGCACTCGTAAGGTATGAATGCCTGTTTTCTTCGGGTTTGATCGGCTTCTTGTCTTTGGTTATGTCAATCAATCCCTTAATGTATTCGGGAGTGGTACCGCAGCATCCGCCTACCATGGATACGCCGAATTCCGCAAATTCCTTCATCTGAACGATAAAATCCTCGGCCCCCAGATCGTATTCACCGGTTGCGGGATCGGGAAGGCCTGCATTGGGTTTTACTATAAGAGGAAGCGATGATACAACACGCATTCTTTTTACAAAATCAAGCAGTTCTCTCGGTCCGAGTGAACAGTTTACGCCGATCGCATCAACGCCGAGGGCTTCAAGAGTGATGGCCATCGATTCAACGAGCGTTCCGGTAAAGGTGCGGCCGTTCGGCTCAAAAGTCATCGTTACCCACACGGGAAGATCCGTATTTTCGTGGGCTGCCAGGACTCCTGCCTTGACTTCGAGAAGATCTGTCTGGGTTTCGAGCACCAAAATATCGGCTCCGGCCTCAGCGCCCGCAACCATCATCTCTTTGTACATATCATAGGCATCATCGAACTTAAGGTTTCCGAAAGGCTCCAGAATATCGCCTATCGTACCCATCGAAAGCGCTACCGTCACATCCCTGCCCGATTCCGCCACGGCTTCACGCGCGTTTTTGACCGAAGCCTTCACGATCTCGGTGACACTGTAGTTGCTGTCCTTGCACTTATAACGGTTTGCGCCAAAAGAACACGTGTAGATCACATCGGAACCCGCATCGATATAAGACTTGTGAACGGCCTTAATGATCTCGGGGTGCGTGATATTAAGCTCCTCGGGAAGTTTTCCCATAGGAGCGTTCATTTTTACAAGCTCGGTGCCCATGCCACCGTCAAGTATGCGTATCCTGTTAAAATAATCCATTCTAAAAACTACCTTTCGATCGCAGCTATCGCCGTCACCGATTTGACGGGACTCATAAGGTAACTTGCGTTAAGCCTTACTCCCGCGTACTTTTCGGCATTTAATATCCTTATGAAATCGCTCTGACTTTCAAGCGGAAGATCTCCGTAACCGGGGCTGAAGCGTACACCGGTGTGATATCCGTCACTTAGCGTTTCGTCGATAAGTTTCTGAAGCGAATCGGCTGCTTTTTCTATAAATGCGATGCCTGCCGCATTTAAGATGACCCCTGCCGCAGGGTCAAGTATCATCATCTTTTCTATTTCCGAATCAAAGTCCCGGCCGAGAGTCACGCACATGAATGCCACACGCTTGGCGCCTTTTAGGTGCTTGCGGATACTGTCTCCCGTGAGTTTGAACGCACCGCCCACAACTTCGATACCGTCATCTTGGTACACAAGGTCAAACAGTTTGTAGGTGTATCTTATGCTTGCGATCTTGTTGGCGATCTCGATGCACTTATCCATGCGGTTAGAGATCTCATCGCCGTATTCGGAACCTCTGTAACCGAGGTATCTGAGTATTTCGCTTTCGTCGTCTTTTGTTAATAAAACTTCCATTATGATCCAAATGCCGGCCTGTAGTATGGTTTACATAATATGTCTGATGCCTTAAGCCTTGTTCACCGATTTAAAGAGGCTTTCGGTCGCCTCGGTCACTCTTCTTGCGACTTCTACGTTGTTCATGGTGTAGAGGTGAACACCTCTCGCATCATTGGCCACAAGATCCGTTATCTGATCGATCGTATATGAAAGGCCCGCCTGGAAAAGTGCCTCCGGAGCGTCGGCGTATTTGCTGATGATCCTTGCAAATCTTGTAGGGATCGAAGCACCGCACATTGAAACCGTGCGCTCGATCTGAGTCTTTTTGACGATAGGCATGATACCTGCGGCAATCGGAACGGTAATACCTGCCTTTTCAACCTTTTCGCGGAAAGAATAGAAAATCTCATTGTCAAAGAAAAGCTGAGTAGTAAGATGTGTTACACCGGCATCGACTTTCTTTTTAAGATTCTCTATGTCCTCGTCAAGATTCGCCGCATCCACATGGCATTCCGGATAGCACGCGCCCGCAACGTTAAAAGAAGGATCGCATTCCCTTATAAATGCCGCAAGATCGCTTGCGTGGGGAAATGCCATCTCACACTCGCCTTCTGCGGGCATATCGCCGCGAAGTGCAAGGATGTTCTGAACTCCTATCTCTTTTAACTTTTCAAGAGTGGCCTTTATATCCTCTTTTGTGGAACCTACGCAGGTTAAATGGCTTAAGGGCTCGATACCGTATTCTTTTTTGATAAGTGAAGCGATCTCGGCCGTCTTGTCCTTCTGGACCTGCGAACCGCCCGCGCCGTAAGTTACCGATATAAAATCGATCGGAAGGCCTCTTAATCCGTAGAGCGTATTGTAAACGGTCTCAACGGAGTCCGCCTTTTTGGGCGGAAATACTTCCATCGAGTAAACGGTCTTTTTGTTGTCGTATAAATGCTTTATGTTCATATATAACTCCGAATATTGATTTTTCCCGGATCTGCTGGGAACATCTGCCTCGTCAGATATGTAAGATCGCGGTCGCGAACGTAAAGTAGATGATGAGCGACAGCGCGTCCACTATCGTGGTAATGAAAGGACTTGCAACGACCGTGGGGTCAAATCCCAGCCTTTTAACGAATAGCGGCAGCGTACAGCCGATGACCTTGGAAAAGAAAACGGTAACCACGAGGGTAAGGCATACAACAGCCGCGATATCAACGGTTACTCTGTCAACCAGAAGAAGCTTTCCGAAGTTGCAGATCGCAAGTGTAAGACCGCACACAACCGCTACTCTTATCTCTTTCCAGACTACCCTGAAAATGTCCTTAAACGAGATCTCATCAAGCGAGATACCACGAATGATCGTAACACTTGCCTGTCCTCCGGCATTACCGCCCGTGTCCGTAAGCATGGGGATAAAGGTGGTCAATACCACGCATGCACTTAAGGCATCTTCGAATCTTCCTATGATAAGTCCTGTAAATGTCGATGAAACCATAAGTAAAAGAAGCCAGGGAATACGCTTTTTCCAGGTTTCAAAAACGCCCGTCTTCATGTAAGGCTTATCACTGGGCACGATAGCTGCCATCTTTTCAATATCCTCGGTGGTCTCTTCTTCGAGGATATCCATGATATCGTCGACGGTGATGATACCGACAAGACGGTTTTCGTTGTCAACTACGGGCATCGAAGTGAAGTCGTATTTCTGGAACTGCCTTGCAACTTCCTCCTGGTCCATAAGAGTGTTGACGGATATGACGTTTTCGTGCATTATGTCGCCGATTATGGCTTCGGGATCGCTTAAGAGCAGATATCTTAATGCGGCGGTTCCTATAAGATGACGGCCCGCATCCAGCACGTAACAGATATTGATGGTCTCGGAATCGACTCCGACTTTTCTGATACGCTCAAGTGCCTGGGCGACGGTAAGGTTTTCTTTCAGATCGACATACTCCACCGTCATGATGCTTCCGGCGGAATCTTCGGGATATCTTAAAAGGTGGTTGATGTCACGCCTGGCCTCGGGGCTTACGTTTGCAAGAAGCCTTTTTACGATGTTGGCGGGCATCTCTTCAAAAAGGTCCGCAGCATCGTCGGCCATCATGCCGTTAATGATGCCTGCCGCTTCGGCGTCGGACATTGATCTTATGATCTTTTGTTGGTTGTCGACATCAAGGTATGCAAAAACATCCGCAGCCGTAGTCTTGGGAAGTATCCTGAAGACTTTTAACATATCCTGTTCGGAAAGTTCTTCCAAAATGGCCGCAATATCGGCATCGTTGTACTCGGTTATCTTCTGACGAAGGCCCGTGTACTGCTTGGTCTCCAAGAGAGTACAGATCTCTTCTAACTTGTTGTTCTCATCCATGGCAATCTCTCCTTTGAAATGATCTTTTCAGTAAAAAGAATATTTGCCGCCGCGGGCAGTGGGTTGTCGGATGTACTTCGTTCCTTATTCTTTTTCACAAGATCACCTCCTTTCGAGATTACCGGTACCTGTCAATTTGTGCTTTTGGTATCGGTTATGTAAACCGTTTCTTAATCATTATGTAAACAATAAGCTTCCCCCGTTTTTGTGATGACAGCGCGGGAAGCTGTTATTGAAACAGTGCTGTTAGTAACTTCTTCAAATTTCTCGAAGCCGCATCTTATCGATATCACTACATCATTTGCATAACTTATGTCAACTATTGGAATTTCTTCTTTTTCGTAATATCTCTTGAGTTTCTCAAAATCCGAATAATCGCATCTTACATCTGCGGTGATGCCGTAACGCATTACGCCGGTTTTGGAAGCTTCAAGTCCGAGTTTTGCGGCATCCCCGTACATTCTGGCCAAAGGGCCCGCTCCGAGAAGCGTCCCCCCGAAGTACCGGGTAACGACGATACAGGCGTTTCTGATGCCGGTTTCTTTTAACACATTCATGATCGGAAGGCCGCCGGTCTGTGCAGGCTCTCCGTCATCGCTGTATTTTACGCGGTTTCCGTCTTTTCCGAGTATATAGGCGTAGCAGTTGTGCCGGGCGTCGTAGTATTTCTTTTTCATCTCCCCGACAAAGGCCATGGCCTCTTCCTCGGTCTCGACCGGTCTTACATGTGCGATGAAGCGTGACTTTTTGAGCTCTGTCTCGGCTTCACCGCCCTTAGTAAGTATGGTGTAGGGTTCGTTCATCATTCGCCCCCGCCTTCTCCTTCTCCTTCACTTGCCTGCTGCTGTTCCTGCCATGCCGCTTCGCGTCTGGCTTCAAGTTCGTTGTACTGACGCTGATAGATCTCCTCCCAGTTGGGCTGTGAGAAGAACGCCTCATCATGCTGACAGTGTCCGGTAGTGTTGACCGGTGCCTGTTCGCCTGCCGCAAGCGGGTCAAGCGTTGAATCAAGGGTATGAGATCCCTGCCAGAGAGCTTCGTCTTCGGGCGGAACCATCTCTACCGCTCCTTCGTATGCGAACGGACAGTTGTCTGTTGCGGGAAGGTTGTCATATGCGCACACGCGTCCCATGTAGTGCACGTTACAGTGGTCTTCGGGAACGGTGTCCTTTGCAAAGTATTCGGTATAAGTTTCCGTACAGAGTGCATTGGGCAGAAGTCCCGACTTCTTGCAGACCGTACATGTAACGATACCTTCCGGAACATCAAATCCGATGTCGGGAAGTTCTTCGTGAACACGCCTCATGACCGCTTTCCACATGATCTGTGCAACCCTGGATTCGGGATCCGAAAGGGCGTGCGGTCTGTCGTAACCTACCCAGCATGCAGCCGTATAGTAAGGGGTATACGCACAGAACCAGATATCCTTGGAATCGGATGTGGTACCCGTTTTACCTGCCATTGACATACCGGGGAATTTAGCATTTGTACCGGTACCGCGGCTGATACAGTCCTTCATGGCAGAAGTAAGCAAAAATGATGTTGTGGGCTTAAATACCTCATGCGTTTCGGGATGCGTATTGTCGATGATGATGTTTCCGTCGGCATCCTCGATCCTGCTGTAAAGCGTGGGCTTTATGTACATACCGTTATTGGCTATCGATGCATAAGCGGCACATATCTCAAGGTTTATGACACCTTCGGTGATACCGCCGAGAGCAAGAGGCTGGCCGATATCGGTATATATGTTTTCTCCGACCTTTTTGCTGGCGCGGAGTGTGGTGAATCCCATCTTTTCAAGATATTCAAATCCGAGTGCCGGATCGATTATCGTAATGGTCTTAACGGCTACAACGTTAAGAGACCAGTAAATACCGTATCTGATATTACAAAGACCGTAATATGTATCCTTACCGTACCAGTTCGAAACGGGAGTACCGTTGTAATAGTTAAACGGCGCGTCGTTGATGACCGTTGCAAGAGTGAATCCCTTGGCGTCGATCGCGGGTCCGAACGATGCAAGCACCTTAAAGCACGAACCGGGCTGACGCGCAGACTGTGTCGCGCGGTTAAATGTACGTGCGCCGACCTTCTCGCCTCTTCCTCCGATCATTGCCTTAACCTGACCGGTGTGCTGGTCAATGACGGAGAATGATATCTGCGGCTGAATGGTAAGGCAGTTTTCGATGTTGTCGGCATATACTTCGTCGCCTTCTTCCAAAACCGCTGTCTTGTACTCTTCTATATCCGCATATGCGTCTTCGGGTTCTTTGTATAAAAGATCGTAATTCTTGTTTTTGTTCTGTCTGAAGTAAGATCTGAACATCTCGGCGGAGTGGTTTTCCATCGAGCCGTCCGCTTTTAATACGGTAAGTCTGTAATCAAGCTGCCATCTTACGGTTGCATAGTTTTCTTCGTTGGCAAACTCTTCGTCGCAGATCTTCTGGATATCGGGATCGAGATATGTAAAGATCTTGATACCACTGCTGTACATAAGAGTGTAAACCTGGTTTTCGCTGTAACCCGCAGCCAGAAGGTCCTTTTCAACCTGCACGGTAACGGCGTCAACATAGTATGAGGTTACCTGAGCTTCACCCTGTACCTGGTTGACTTCATTGATACGACCGTAAACATCATCCTTGATCGCGGCGTCATATTCGGCCTGAGTGATATATTCGTCACGGAGCATATAATCAAGCACGTATTTACGACGCTTTGCGTTTGCGTCGGGATGATAGATCGGGTTATATGCAGAAGGGTTCTGGGTGATCGAAGCTATAACGGCCGCCTCGGATACATTGATCTCCGATGCGGGCTTACCGAAATATCTTAAGCTTGCCGCCTGAACACCGAGAGTATTCTGTCCTAAGTTGATGGTATTAAGGTAATTTGTCAGGATATCCTCCTTACTCATTACCTTTTCAAGTTCAACCGCCAGGTACTGTTCCTGTATCTTACGTTTGATCTTCTCGATGTCGTTCTTTTCCTCGGTCCAGGAGGTGAAAACGTTGTTCTTGAGTAACTGCTGGGTTATGGTACTTGCACCCTGACTTAAGTTTCTGTCGCGAAGTGCCTTGACGCCCGCACCGAGAATACGCTGGATATCGATACCGTTATGCTGGTAGAAACGTTCGTCTTCGATAACTACAAATGCATTTTTAAGATCGTCCGATATCTGACTTGATCCCACCGGGATACGGTTTGCGTTGGCAGATACGAGTTTTGCGATCTGATTGCCCTTTGCATCATATACAAAAGACGATCTTCCCGAAGGTGTAACGGTTATCTTGGATATATCGGGTGCCGATGCAAGTATGCCCTTGAATACGCCTATTCCCATTGCGGCCAGCATGATGCCGCCGCCCACCAGGCAGACAAGGACTGCTTCCGTCAGCAGTAACAACAGTTTTCTCGACCATTTCGGTCCGCGGGCATTGAGCGCTTCCTGGCGCCTTTTAATGCCTTCTTTTCCGTAATTCATGAGTACTTATACTCCTTAAAATAATGCACATAATACCGGGACGGCCATGCAAAGATCGGTTCCCGCAACGGTCCCGGCGATCATGAGATTTAGCTATGAGAACATAGAAACCCATAATCTAAAATATTATAACAGAAAATGAGAATAATGGGGAATATTTAATAAAATTTAAGATGTTGACAATCGTCATATCACCGTGCTAATATATTTGTCGCAGCGCTGATGTGGCTCAGTCGGTAGAGCGTCGCCTTGGTAAGGCGGAGGTCACGGGTCCGATTCCCGTCATCAGCTTAAAATAAAAGATGGTCTTCACGCTCGCGTGAATGACCATCTTTTGTTTTTAAGCTTAATATTGGGATCATGGACACTGCCCTAGTCAAGCGATGCCTGTGTTTCATTTACCAAACAGCCATTGATATAGAAGCGGACTATATATTCACCGGAACAAGGCGCCGACTCTTTTGTATCGACGCATGCATTGATCACATTATCTCCGGAAGGGATATCCAGCCCTTTCTCCGAATAGGATGCAAGCAGGCTTCCATCTTTTAATACCTGTATTTCCGCATCAATAACCATGGCAGAATCCAAAGACAACTCCAGATCAAAATTCAGTATTCCGTTGGGGTCTACACGTATTCCAATGGTGGTTTGAGCCTTAAGTGTTCCGTTTACCGCAAAATATCCGCTGTCTCCGGAAGGCGTGTATGCCATTTTCCCTTCCCCGGGTTTACCGATCGTTCCGGAAGTAACAGTGATCCCGTCAACTGAGCCGATCTCTTCGGCATCCCCGCCATTCCCGGTATCCTCCGAATCTTCTTCAGCTGCTATCGTAACATTTTCATTAACAAAAACTTTTGCCGTACTGATATCGTAATTTTCATCAACATCATAAAAAACGGAGATCACACTGTCGACTCCGGCGTAAGTTTTCCCGGAGAACAGATCGGAAGAGTCTTGTATTTTGATGCCCTGAATCGTCGCTGTAGTGGCAGAATAATCGTCAATTTTTATATTTCCTCCGTCCGTGATCTGATTGAGTAATTCGCCGCAAGGCGCTTCTCCTTCGACTATCGTAAATACCAGTTTCACCCACTTACCTTCGGGTGAAGGCAAGCCCGTGGGACCTCCGACAGTTACGTCGCCCAAGTCTTCCGTAACCTCATTAAACACAAAGGTTATAGCTCCCCAGTCATAGGTTTTATCATTCTGTTGATCTGCATCGGTCTCAATAGGAGATTCCGGCTCATCGGATGTGTTTCGTTTCTTATCCGTCTTATCGGTTTTGGTCGAAGATTCTGTCACTACGGATGCATTTTCTGTCACATCAAAAGTTTTCTTTTCCGCACAACCCGATAAAGCCGCAATGCAGACTGCAATTATCAGGATCATAGTAATATTCTTTTTCATAGTATTCACCTCTCTCTAAAATCATTATTGTCAATCACATTCCGCTTGCATCTCCGATATCCCTTGTGCCAACATTACCATCGGAATAACCGCCGAGTGTGAGCGTGTACGCATATCCGCTTTCAAGCATAAATGCTGCATCGTATCCGTTCAGCAATTGCTGATAATTTCCGTAAGAACCGAACAGATCTATCTCTCCATACCAGTGTGTTCCGTAAGCAGCCTTTATCGTATAGGTACCACCCTTCATTTTCACCGTAGCGCTTTTCCCCGGATGAACAAATACCTGTCCGGCTGTAGTTCCGTTCGAATCATATAATTTCAATAATACCGATTCATTCTGGTTGGGAACCTTGACAGTCAGCTCCACGCCTGAACCGTTACCGAATTTCAGTGCGCCGTTTTCGGGAAGCGGCTGTTCACAAGAAGCGGCCCTCTCCTCAGAGTCTTTATAGTCATGAAGACTGAGACTGTCAAACAACTGCTTTGCTTTATAAAATTCTTCGTTGTTATAATAGTCTTCCGCTTCCAGGTAAATTGTCTCATAATGCTCATACCCGCTTTTAGCTTCTTCGTAACAATCCCGTGAATCCAGAAAATCACCAAGTTCTTCAAAGGCGTCCATTGCTTCCCGGTAATTCTCGTAATACAACTTCTCTTTTGCCGCTGTATATTTAAACCCCTTTTCTGCTGTAGATTTCAAAGCTTCTTCTTCAGCACTGCCCGGTTCGATAATATCCAAAAGATCGGCCGGATCATAGGAGGCCGAGACAACTGCGTCCGCCACAAGATGATCTTCTTCACTCACCGGGTTTTCCAGAAATTTCTTCTCGGGATCGTTCTTTTGAAGCGCATACAGATTAATAAGTATCTCTGTCCAGTTCTGATCCTGTTCCGCCAGATATGCGTCACAAAGGCAGATTTGGTTTAAAAATCTATCATGCAGCTTATCTAGCGACGCAAAACCGGCAGCTGCGTTTGAATATTTTTCTGCCTTCATGTCGGCAACCGCTGTCTTTAGAGTTTTATACTCAGATGCGAGTTCTGCGGCTTCTTTGCCTGCATCGTTGTTTCCGAAAAACTCACTGCGGGTATTAAGAATATCTATTATCCTGTCGTAGTTTCCGGAATTGAACAAACTCTCAATTTCCAGATAATCGATCTGCATCTGTGCGAAATCTTCCAGCATTTCAGAGTCTTCAAAGTCGCCAAGATCGGCAAAAATGGCTTTTGCTTCCTCATACCCGCCGTTTTCAAGGCAGGTAACGCCTTCGTTATATTGCGTCACCTTAGCATTATGTACAAAAACAGGAATAAGTATTGCACACAAAGCGGCAACCAGACCGGCTGCGACAGATACGATAATAGCAGTTTTCTTTTTAGACTTTTGAGGTTTTAAACCCGCCGGCTCTACTGTACCCTGTTCAGATGCGGCAACAGTTATACTATTGCCGCAGGTCGGACAAAACTTGGAATTTTCCGGCAACAGATTCCCGCAATGCTCACAAAACATATTCATTCCTCCTTTTACTATTCTATTATTGATATACGTTCTTTATTTAGGTCAATGGCTGAACTGATATGCGGGATCTCCCAAAACCGCCCCATCCAGCCGAAACGTTGTATCAGAAAGTTCCAAATCTTCCGGGATTGCATAAAACAGCGTGAGTTCTTGAGCATAGTACCCGGATGCCTGATTTGCCCAATAGAAATAAGTAATATCTATTTCGTTTCCGCCGGCCGTAAATGAACAGCCCTTCACTATCTTTTGGCTTATCTGCTTACGATAGGCATCCTCACCCTTCTTTGCATCCTCCGAAGTAAATTTTTCAGCAAAAGAAACATTCAGTACGATCTTAACGATCCGGGATCCTTCCCAGCTTGCTTTGACCTGATTGATATTGATAGAATCTACGAACTCTTCACTAACAATTTCACAGCCTGCTTCGTGTGATCCGCAAGCACATATGAACATCACCATTGTCGCGATCAGAAGAAGAACCGCATATTTTGCTTTTTTCATAGCCTAAATCCCCTTTCTTAAAGCTGATATTTATGATATCCTTATATATGCTTATGCGTTAACTATAAAGATATATGGGCACGCTGTATATATAAAATATTCACATTTTCCCACGCAGGCAACAATAAAGATAATTATTTATTAATTCAAAGGTCCTACAATAATCGTCAGAATATATAATGTAAGGAGGGAAATATGTCAACAAATAACACTACTTCCAACACGGCAGAGAAAAGCGCTAACGGAAAATCCCGTTTATCAATGCGCGTGACTCTGCTTATTTTTGCGCTGTTGCCTCTTGTTGTGGCATCAACCATTATAGGGATCGCAGCGATCTCCCGCAGCACAACCGTTCTTAAAGGATATACTCATGATTCATTTGTACAGGTTATCGATGAAGTAGGTACTTCCTTTGATACGATAGTCGCCAAAAACGGAGAAACTCTCAAGGGATATGCAACATCTCCCATTATTGTGGAATCGCTCAGTAATCCTGATGATGAAGCCTTAAAGGCAGAAGCTCTGCAATACACCATGAACTTTTTCGGATCGCTTAAGGGATGGGAAGGATTGTATTTCTGTGACTGGAATTCCGTAGTCTATGCTCACCCGAGTTCCGCCATCATCGGTAAGGCCCTTCGTGAAGGCGACAGACTTTCCTCTCTTCAAAACTCCATACTGTCAGCTTCCGACGGAGTGTTCAATACCGGTATCATGACAAGTCCCGCATCAGGTCAGATCATCATGTCAATATATACCCCCATCATGATCGACGGAAAACCCGCAGGTTTTGCGGGCGGTGCATTTTATGTAGATGCAATCGCAAGCGAGATCACCGATGTATCCAAGCTTAACTTAAAATCCGCATATGTATACATAGTTGACGCGCAGGGCACCATGCTTCATCACCCCGATGAATCCAAGATCGGTAACCCCGTTGAAAATGCAGCTGTTAAAGGCCTTGTAGCAAGACTTGAAGCCGGCGAGATGCCCGAGCCCGATCTTGTTGAATACAATTATAAAGGCCAGATGAAATATGCCGGATACTATGTAGGAAATAACGGTCACTACATTGCAGTGCTCACCGCCGACGAAAAGGACGTTTTGGCATCGATCGATCAGATAAAGGTCGGCACAATTGCCATAATCCTGCTATGTATCGCAGTATTCACGGTAGCTGCGTTGTTTATTGAACGACTTATATCGGTTCCCCTTATCGACATTTCCAAATCGCTCGATAAGCTCAGTACCGGTGATGTCAACGCAGAATGCAAAGCCAAATCGCATATACGTGAAACCTCTTCCATCATCAAGGCACTTAAGGATCTTCGCGAAGCACTCGGAACATCCATGCGTACCGTCCAGAACGCTGCCGGCAATCTTAACGATTCCATCTTAAGCGTTGACGGAATGACAGGCGATAACGTTGATTCCGTATCACAGATCAATACCGCCATCAACGAGGTGGCTCAGACATCGCAAAGCGTTGCGACCGAAGCTCAGGTACTTGCCGAAAAGGCTGCAAACCTCGGAGAAAACGTTGAAGCACTCAACAACAATGTCGAGAATCTTCACAATGCTTCCCAGACCATCAAAGTTGCCAACACCGAAGCAACGGCCTGCATGAAATCCGTATACTCAAGTGCCAACGAATCCGTTGAAGCTATGGAAGCGATCACAGGAAAGATCAATGACACCAACTCTGCTATCGGCGAGATCGGAGCAGCGATCCAGGCTATCGAATCCATCGCAGCCCAGACCAATCTTCTGTCTCTCAATGCTTCCATAGAAGCAGCCCGTGCCGGCGAAGCAGGAAGAGGATTTGCTGTTGTTGCTGACGAGATAAGAAGTCTTGCCGATTCTTCCGCAGCATCCGCCAAGGAGATCAAGGAGATCATCGAAAACGTCATTACCCTTTCCAACGGAACAGTTGAAATATCCAACAGAGTATCCGAAGTCATCAGCAAAGAAAAAACCGATATCGAGGAAGCCCAGCAAAAATTCAACATTCTTTCCGAATCCGTCGAAGCTTCGATGGCAGAGATCGAAACCATCAGACGTATGGCTGAATCTCTTGATAAGATCAAGGAAGAAATGTCCAATTCAACTTCCGATCTCGGAGCCATTTCCGAAGAACTCGGTGCATCTGCCGAGGAAGTTGCCGCTTCATGTCAGACAGTTACCGATGCATGTACCGATACACAGGCATCTACGGCAAATATGCGTACGGTCAACGACGATATGCGTGAAGCAATATCCTTCTTCAAACTGTAGAAATGATCTGAAACATAATGTAACCTCAAAAGCCGCGGTCCCGTTCGGGGACGCGGCTTTTTTACATACGACCGGCATCCGAGATCACGGCTATACCACAGTCCGCAAACGATATGCTATAATGGCATAAACGATCCTTTAAAAGGAGGTACTCTCATGGGTAACTGGGGCGACGATACGGATCCCGAAGTTGCTGCGTTAAAAGAATACAACGGCCGCTTCACCGTAAATTTCAAAAAGATCTACATAGATGTGGACGAATTATCCGAAAGAACGCTTGAGATCACCGAGAAACACCCTAAAGACTCGCTTCTTAAGATGTGGGCCGGTGCGATGCTCGGTTTCTTTGTGCTGTTCTTATTAAGTTATCAGATACTTCTCATCATTTCCGTGCCGTTCATGGTGTTTTATCTGTTGGCCGTCATCCGGATCGGAAAGGCATGGAAAGGCTTTAAATACAACAATACGCACTACATCCTCATGACGATATTTACGCTTCTTGCGCTCTTTGCCGTTGCAATGGTCGCTCAGTGGGCAGTGCTCAATTTTATACTGTAAAATCTTTATCGGCGGTAATAAATATACTGCCGCACCATCACATTTTTCCGATAAACCGGCCCCGGAAGGCCGGTTTTTTTAATGCCGTTTACATTATCAAAAAATGATATACCCACTGTCAAAAAACGAGAAGTGCCGATAAAAAAATTGTAATAAACTCATATCGTAAACAAACAAAGCGCTTCTTTTTCACGATAAGGAGGATTACATAATGGAACTTTTTAGCAAAAAAGAAAAAATATTTTTAGGTTCGGAACAGCAGAAAGACGATATGATCGAAAAGCTCGAAAATGCTCATGTCAAGTATGACATCCGCGTGGACCGCGAAAACGTTAACACCGGACGCACTTCTTACATTCTCAGATTAAAAGCTGCGGATCTCAAACTTATAAGTTAAGGCACTAATCAATTCTTCTTCATTTTATAAAAGTCAAAAGGTAAAGCGGAAACCCTCGGGATTTCCGCTTTATCTTTACCTTAATATTATGTCTATCTTGAGTTACCCACGAACAGGGCCCGGTACTCTCCCGGCGCCATGCCTTTTTCCTCGCGGAAAACACGGTTGAAACTGGGAATGCTCTGAAAACCCGAAAGCATCGCCACTTCGGTAAGCGTCCGGCCCTCTTCGGCCAGCAGCTCCGATGCTTTGTCGAGTCTTATCATATTAAGCCACTTACTGTAATTCATTCCCGTGACGTTTTTAAATATCCTTGAAAAATAGTCACGGCTGATCCCCGCCATCTCAGCCATTGCCGCCTGGGACAGATCGTCGGCGGTAAGATTGTTCTTTATATAATCCGTAACTCCCACCATACGCCTCATAACATCATCATTGTAGGAATACTGCGAATCACCCGAAAGCTCGGGAGAAAGCTCGTTTCTGTACTCGTCAAGAGTCAGCATGAACTCCATTAACAGCATACAGCATCTTATCTCACGGTCTTTGCGCTCCGAGAAAAAAATCTCCTTCATCTTAAAAGCGACAGTCTTAAGCTTTCCGGCAAGTTCAGGATGCGCGTCCGCGCATATGATATGAAGATTTCTGTAAAGATGCATTATCCTCTGAAGGTCGAAAAGCGAATTGATGAACGCGTTACTGAATTGTATGACCAGCGCTTCCGTCCGGTCCGCATCGATGATGGCATGCATTTCCATGGGCCATACAAGCACAAAATCTCCATGCGCAAGATCGTATGTGTTTTTACCGACCTTGAATATATTGGTCTTTCCCGGTCCCACAAACAGTATCTCTCCGTAGGAATGCCAGTGGTCCTGGTAACTGCGTTCTTTGTACCCGGTCGACATGTTGAAAGCGCTCACACTGTCAAAAGGGTATATCTCGTAACTGCTGTAATCCATATACTTTTCCTGAATAAAAAGAAGGGGTTTTCGCTACCCCTTCATTTTAACTTATGTCTGCGTGAACTTCCATACCGCGATCGCAATTATCCTGGCATTATTTGAGTATTATCGTATCGCAGTCATCGTCTGTAAGTCTGATATCGGCCTTTTTTCCCGCGCACTCTATACAGTAATCGCCCTTAAAGGCGTCGACCTTGGCTTTTCCTTCCGAATCGGTCACAACTTCCGTATCGGTCCACCACTCTTCTTTTACGAGTTTTTTAAGCATTTCAAAGGAAGGCTTTCTCGAATCATCAAGTCTTAAGTATCCGCTCGGTGCCTTAAGCCATGCGCCGTCCTTGAAATCCCATGTCGTGATCGCCTTGACAAGCGGATTTTCAAATAAGATCCTGTACATCTCCTCGATCTCACGTGCCTGTCTTTCCTCACCTTCGGGTGTGCTGGGCCATTCATCTACCTGCCAGTCGTTAAGGTCCACTATATGTGCCGGCATGATATCGCCGGAAATAAGCGTGTTCTCGGTAAAGTGAATAGGAAGACCGAAGTGTGAAAATCTTTCCAGCACTTCATAGACTTTTTCGCTTCCCCAGTATCCCTGATGCTGATGTGACTGTATTCCTATCGCACTTATGGGTACACCGGCGTTAAGACATCCGTCTATCAGTATCTCATAATTGATCGATGTATTAAAATCGTTGAGCAAAAGAACAGCATCGGGGTTTGCGGCATGAGCTCTGTCAAATACGGCCTTTATAAGCCCGACTCTTCCTTTTTCCTTGCATATCCTTGTTATCGCGTTATCGTATTTGTCAAAGATCGGCATGATGACAACTTCGTTGATGACATCCCACATATCGATGACACCTTTAAATCCGATAACTTCACGGTCGATCCTCTTAAGCTGCTTGTCAAGTATCGTCGCATTGTCGTAGTTCATAAGCCAGTCGGCGCACCCCGTATGCCAGCAAAGCGGATGTCCCTTGACCGTAACGCCTTTATCCTTTAAAAAGGACGCGGTCTTCATAAGCGTATCCTTGTTCGGTTCGCCTTCTTTTGTCTCATAACCGCCCCAGTAAAAAGGAAGCGTTGCATAATTGAAGATCTCAAGCCAGCTGTCGGCGACGGCCTTGTTTTTCTCGCCGTTACTCATTACGTAAGGTATGAAATCAAATCCTCCGCATCCGAACAGGAACTCATGGTTTTTTTGTTTAACGGATATATGCGCATTTTTAACGGCATTTCCCTGTTCATCGGTAAAATTTACAACCCTGCTTATCTTTCTGTGTGATATGTCCATAACATACAGCCCCCCTATGATAGTATTTGCATAAGAGATTATATCGTTTTCTTTTTACCCCCGCTTATTATTTTTCGTTACGTCCACACTTACTTTTTGTCACGGCAAAAAGCCGATATTTTTTTCCAATTATCATAAAGTAATATCATATCCGCAAGGCCTCCCTCATAATATATTAACAATATGAAGGGAGGTTTTTACCTATGATAAATACAGAAAACAGATGGGCCCTGGTAACGGGTGCCGCAAGAGGCATCGGAAAACTCATTGCCCTTAAACTCATCAACTATAACTTTAACTTAATACTTGTCAGTCGTGACGCGACACATACTCTTGACGTTGAAAAAGAAGCCGTATCGAAAGGCCTTAAGGCCTTAAGCATCGGATGCGACCTGGGTAAAAAGGAAGACGTCGAAGCTTTGATCGAAAAACTTAACGATTATGATATCGATGTTGTCTACAATAACGCCGGCATCCAGGTTACATACAGAAGTGAGATCTACGATACAACATGGGAAGATTACGAAAAGTCTTTCAGAGTCAACACCATCGCTCCCATGATGATATGTTATTCTCTTCTTCCCAAAATGCTTGAAAGAGGTTTTGGACGGATTGTTAACACTACTTCGGGAATTGCCGGCGAACCCGAGCAGGGGCCTTATTCGGCCAGCAAAGCGGGGCTTGATAAAACGACCAAAGACCTTGTTAAGTTAACTGCAGGCAAAGATGTGCTTGTATTCTTAACCGATCCCGGCTGGTGCAGAACGGATCTCGGCGGTCCCAATGCCCCCAATTCTCCCGAATCCGCGGTAAACGGATGCGTGGCTCCGGGCCTTGTTTCAAAGGGTGTAAACGGCATGATCGTGCATGCCCAGGATTACAGCCAGTTCACTCTCGAGAAAACGGTTGAAAGACTTGAAAATCTGGCCTGAAAACCACAAATAATTTATTAATATTTGCAATACAAAAAATAACAACTATTTGTGCATTTTTTCCGAATTGTTGTATAATATCTTTGTATATTATCACATTACGAGTATTATTTTTCTTTTCGTCTGATAATATATATAAAAAGAAAACGTACAACGGAGGGTTACCAATTATGGCAAAAGCAGTGGCTAAGACCTCAAAGAACGGCAAAGGTTTATCATTCTTTTCCAAAATGAGCACCAAGATCACGCTCCTTATCAGCGCGATCGTACTCGTAACGGTAGTCGTACAGGTTATCGTTGCATCAAGCCGTGCTACTCACGCAATGCAGGCTACGTATTTAAACTATGCGCAGAACCTTGCCGAAGAAGCTGCTATCGGCGTTGATTTTGCCACATCATTCGGCGAAACGGCTTACGGCGGATACGCAATGAACCTTGCGCAGGAAGCTGCCATTTCCATCAACTTCTCAAGACAATTCGGTGAAACCGTTTATAAATCATATGCCGAAAATCTTGCCGAAGAAGCAGCAAAAGCAGTCGATCTTGTAACAGTCGACGGTGCCGTCACCATGTCAGATCTAAACGATGTGCTGGGCGGCGTTACCATCAAAAATGTAAGCGGATCTTATGCTTATATGGTTTCCCCTTCGGGAACGATGTTATGGCATCCCACTCCCGAAAAGATTGGCAATCCTGTAGAAAATGCAGCGGTTAAAGGTATCGTTGCCGACCTTCAGGCAGGCAAGACCGTTGAAAACGGTTCCGTTCTTTACGAATACAAGGATGCTCTTAAACTTGCCGGTTATGCATTTACCGAAAGCGGCAACATACTTATCGTTACGGCGGACTACGATGAATTCATGAAGATCGATTACGATACTCTTCTCGGAAACATCGAGATCGACGGTGTTGAAGGTTCCTACGCCTACATGGTTGCTCCCGACGGCACAATGTTATGGCATACCAATCCCGAAAAGATCGGTCAGCCCGTTGAAAATGCAGCGGTTAAAGGTATCGTTGCCGACCTTCAGGCAGGCAAGACCGTTAATGACGGATATGTTATCTATGAATATAAGGGAGCTCTCAAGCTCGCCGGTTATTCATTTACAGATACAGGAAACATCGTACTTGTAACAGCTGACTACGACAAGCTCATCAGGATCGATTACGATAAGCTCATCGGCGAGATCGAGATCTCGGGTGTTGCCGGATCATACGCATACATGGTATCTCCCGACGGTATGATGCTTTATCATAAGACTCCCGAAAAGATCGGTCAGCCCGTTGAAAACGCAGCGGTTAAAGGTATCGTTGCCGATCTTGCAGCAGGCAAGACCGTTGAAAACGGATCTTGTGCTTACGAATACAAGGGCTCTTACAAAGTTGCCGGTTATGCTTTCACCAACGCAGGTAACATCGTTATAGTTACCGCGGACAGAGATGTCATGATGGCAAGCGTGGACCACATGAGAAGTTCACTTATTCTTTCAGGTATTCTGTGTATCATAATCTCGGTTGTTCTCGTTGCGGCATTCACGATCCTTATGTTAAAAGCACTCGAACAGATCGTTCCCGTTATCGACAGAACTTCCGAATTCAACCTTGCCAAGGACAACAGTTACAGAAATCTCGAAAAGCGTTCCGACGAAGTCGGTCTTATCGCTGCCGCTCTTGCACGTACCCGCGGAAATCTGCGTGACATCGTTACTTCCATCACCGAAGCAAGCGGAAGTATCAATACCAACGTTGATGAGCTGAGTAACACAATCAACAACGTCGGCCAGATATGTGAAGATAACTCGGCGATCACTCAGGAACTTGCGGCAGGTATGGAAGAGACCGCTGCCACTACCACCACCATTACCCAGAACGTTGAAAGCGTTCAGGAAAATGCACACGGTATCGACAAACTCGCCGATGAAGGCACCAAGCTTTCAAGCGAAGTTTCCGCAAGAGCCAACGAACTCGCAGAGACTACAGAAAAAGCAAGCAAAAAGACGATTGAGATCTATGAGTCCGTTAAGGTTAAATCCGAAGAAGCCATTACCGCTTCCCAGGCAGTTAACAAGATCAATGAACTTACCGGAACTATCATGGCGATCTCCTCTCAGACAAGTCTGTTAGCACTCAACGCTTCCATCGAAGCTGCGCGTGCCGGTGAGGCAGGACGCGGATTCGCGGTTGTTGCGACCGAGATCAGCAATCTTGCAACCCAGACCTCGGAAGCTGTTAAGAACATCAGTGAGATCGTTACCGAAGTTAACGGAGCGGTAGATCAGATGTCCGATTGCCTGACTCAGACCACTTCCTTCCTTGAGACCAATGTTCTTTCGGATTATCAGGAATTCGGTAAAGTCAGCGGACAGTACAGAGAAGATGCCGAGACCTTCGGTAACAGCATGAACAACATTAAGTTAAGTATCGAAAACCTCAACGCCGATATCGAAAAGATCGTAGGCGCCATTACCGGTATCGATACAACAGTTAACGAAGCATCTATCGGTATTACCGATATAGCCGAAAAGACAACGGATATGACGACCGAGACCGCCGGAAGTTCCGATCAGGTTAAGGAATGTCGTAACGCAGTCGATGAACTTAACGATATCATCAATAAGTTCACTTTCTAGTCGGATTTACGAAAACTCAAAAGGGAAACGCCACGATCGGCGTTTCCCTTTTTTAATGAGACCGTATATGTTTTTACGGGAATGTACTATTTATCCCACTCCTTGGGAAGGTACTTCTTGGTAGCATCTATCATATCGTCCACGAGTTTGGATATCTCTTCTTTTGTCGCTCTTCCCTTTACAAGCGGATCGTTCTCAAAGGCTTCTTTTACCTTGTCTTTATTATATGTAAATGCCGCCTCCAATATCCTCTCATGATTCTTGATATGAGGAATGATCAGCTCGTAAATATTTACCGGCAACGGGCCTGCGCTCACAGGTCTTATCGAATCCCTTTCAAATATGGCATTGGTTTCGACAACCGCATTCCCCGGAAGGTTGGGGATCTGTCCCGCTGAGTTTGGTATGTTTACATTGCTTATGACTCTTTCAAGTCCGCATAATGCTTTGATGAGCAGGATTCCTTCCTCTCCCGTGGGCTTAAGTTCGATCTCTTCCTGCAATGCCGCAAGTCTTTCGGACCGCTTAAGCCTGTTCTCAAGATCTTTCTTACGCCATTCCACGCTTGTAAGCGCGAAATCCCAGCTTTCTACCGTTTCGGGATCTTTAAGATAAGTGTCTCCGGGCATAAACTCGGCAAGATGTCTGTCACCCGCGGCAGCGATAAGACCGTATTTATTGAACAGGTCAAACTTTACTCTGTGCTTACAGGTAAAGCATTTGTTGGCCCAGTTTTCCGAGTCGCCGCCTTCCCAGCCTTTTTCAAAATTGTTATCGATATACTTCTTGTATATGGGGAACAGATCCATCCCCTTATAAGATGCATAATCAAACCATGTAAAATGATTGATACCGAGAACGTTTATATGGATATCATGTCTGTCCACGAGTTCATCAACATATCCCTCGTGTTTTAATATCCTTCTTAACAGATCCTGGGTTCCGAATACTTCGTGACAGCATCCGAAGGCTTTTATCTCCGGAAATACATGATAAAGCGCTTTTATGCACAAAGACATCGGATTGGTGTAGTTGATGACCCAGGCATTGGGTGAATATTCCTTTACAGCCTCCGCTATCTCGGCAAACATCGGAAGTGTACGCAAAGCTCTGATCATTCCTCCCGGTCCTGCGGTATCTCCCACCGACTGATATATCCCCAGACGCTCGGGCATATGTACATCTGCTTCCATCTCATCAAATGTTCCGGGCAAAATGGAGATGACCACAAAGTCGGTTCCTTCAAGCGCACTCTTTAATGAATCCTTTACTTCATATTTCCACTTTCCGACGGCTTCTTTGCGTTCGCTTAAGTGATTGCCTATAATGGCATTGTTTTGGGCTGCATGAGTATCTATGTCATAAAGCCTTATCGTTCCGGAGAGTTTTTCTTCAAGGGCCAAGTCTGTCATGAACGTCCATGCCCATCCGCGTGAACCTCCGCCTATATATGCTATTTGAACATCTTCAGCTTTATCTTTGATGTAGTGCATTTTATCGATCCTCCGATACTCTTTTTCTATTGCATATTATACTAAACGAAAGTATAATATTCTTATATTATATTGTTTTATCTATAGCGTTTTCGAACATAATTTACTTTGTGAGAGAGGTCATATATGCGCCAGACACTTTTTGAAGAAACTCTCGACGGCATAACCATCGACCGTGTCATCCGTGATTACGACTATAACATGCCCACCAAGCATCTTCACGATGAATATGAGATCTACTACCTTGTCGAAGGTGAGCGTTTTTACTTTATAGGCCAGAGAACCTATCATATCAAAAAAGGTGACCTGGTATTTATAAACAAAAACGTCATTCACAAGACCGGTATGGCTTCAAGCCCCTATCATGACCGTATCCTTATCGAGTTCAGAGAAGAACCCTTTAAAAGTTTCTTTTCCACCTTCGGAGATATAGGCCTTAACTCCTTTTTCGATGAACATACCGGAGTTTTAAGCCTTGATCCGAGAGAACAGTCATACGTGGAAAATCTACTACTTGGTATACACTCCGAGATCCAGCACAAGAAAGCCGGATATCGTTTAAGTGTCATGAGCAATCTTGCTGCTCTTATCATCTTTGCCATGCGCCGAAGCGACAGAAGTACCGCTGCACGTGATGCCGCTGCCGCAAGTCCCAAGCACAAGAAGATCGATGATGTGGCCGACTACATAGTCAAACACTGTACGGAACCTCTGTCTCTTGAATCCGTTGCGGATGCTTTCTATATAAACAAATGTTATTTAAGCCGTATCTTCAAGGAGATAACCAGTTTTACCGTGAATGAATATATAAACATTCACCGCATAAACAAAGCTCAGGAATTATTGACATCAACAACTCTTTCCATAACGGAGATCGCAGATCAATGCGGTTACGAAAGCCTTACTTACTTTGAAAAGGTATTCAGGACATACCGCGAGATATCTCCCCTTAAGTATCGCAACAAGTACCGTCAGAACAATCGTCGCCGCTCATCAAAAGGTGATGATGTGATCAACGGTTAAAATGGATATCGCATGATCCCTTCCGTTTCCACATACCACTTCCCGGTAGATCTTAATGCGCTCATTGCAAGAAGCAATGATCCGTTGCCTGGAAGGTAGAGCGGAAGGTCTTTTCTTGTTCCCTGTACGTTATTTCCGTTTACCGCATAAGTATTCTTGGAAGTCTTACATAACAGCATATCGAAAGCCTCGTCGTACATCCCAAGTTTTGCATATGTCATGGCCAGAAACGCGAAATCCCATCCCCATAAAGAGTCAAAATCCCACTTTTTCTTCATCATCTCAAGGGAAGCTTTAAGTATGTCTTCATCCGTCTCATCTCCCAAAAATCCGTAAGCAAAAAGCATGGAGGGATGATCGAGGTTCAATTCGTCATAGGTTTTCTTAAAACCTTCATAGGCCGAAAACAGCTCTTCTTCGACGGGCGCCTTTGCCATATGATCGGCGACCTTGAGCCACTTTTCTTTTTTAACGGACAGTTTTTCCATCCATCTGTATGCCGTTATTAAGCCAAATCGCCAATAAGCCAGTTCGAAGGGGGGATTGAATATCTCTTCCGGATCACCCTTTTCCTGAACCGAATATAACGGTGGCTTAAGTACATACCTGTCGTTTATCTCATCATACTCGGCAAAATCAGCCATAAACTCTGCCGTTTCCGTTATGAGTTCCTTGTATTTGTCCAGAAATTCCTCCTCGGAAATAAGAGGGACTTCCGCTCTGTGTTCTGAATATCTGGCTCTTCTGATAAGTTCCAGCATGTATATCACATGCGGCTGTTGCCAGATCAGCAAAGGTGCTACAGGCGACGGAGCCTGATCCGCAAGATAACTTGTCATTTTGGGCCATCTGGCACCTTTATACCCGTTTTCGCGGGCAAGTTTCCGAGCGCTTTCCAACGAATCCAAATAGAATTTAAGTGACCTCTCAAGCAAATCTCCTCTTCCGTACAAAGCAAGGTAACCAACATGTATCGGATGCATTTCAAGATGAAATCTTCCGTACCAGCTGTTGCAGGTAAGGCCGGTTTCCTGGGGAGGAAGTTTTCCCGTACACTGTATAAATGTAAGATACATTGACAGGATTATCCTTCTTTGCAATTCATAAGCTCTTTTATCGGGAGAAGAACTTACGTCTATCATCGCTCCCTTGTTCCAGAAGGCATAGAAATGCTTCCGGGACTGTTCGGCTGCCTGAGAAAATCCCATTACCGGAGGATCGTCTTTTTCTTTTGAAAAAGAAACACAAAACGACATACTCCGTTTCCTCCCTTCCGGGACAGAGATCGTCACTTTATGGGCATCCGTAAGTTCGGCATCGGCATCACCGCAAAAACGCACGTATTGTTCGACTTCATCCATCTTTCTTAAGAGCAGCAGTTTTGGCTTTGGCATATCACCCAAAACAGCCCTCATCATAGTCGAGTGTCGATCCTCTTTACCAAAATCCGAGCCCGTTTTGTCGGGGGATGCATAGGGAAATTCCGCTTCAACGCTAAGTCTGTCCTCCAATATCTCCGATTCGATCCTTACGGCAACGCTCATTCCCGAGCCCGCAACGGTTTCAACCCTTACTTTTTTACCGTCCAGTTTAAATTTGCTGGTAAGAACTCCCGTGTAGAGATCGAGTTCCTGATCTATATCCGAAATTTCTTCGGGGTGTATATCCCTTCCGTCAAGTTTAAGTTCCAGACACAAAAGGTTGTATCTATGAGGGTTTTCACGAAGCCAGTTGTATTCACATTCGTTTCCTTTAAAGCATTTGACGGGATACCTCAGGGTCTTTTTACCCTTTTGGTATTCCGTCAGCTCTATATCTTCAGGCCCGTAATAGCCCCCCTCTGCGTTGGGAGTCCGATGCCATGCCTCTGTTGCCATGGTGAGCAACGGACACCGGTCGGAGTAGATATCGTAAAAAGTCTGCAAGCCCGTAACATCTGCGGTAAAAGCAAAACTCCCATTGCCGACGGTAAGAGGCGAATCGACATCGATATCTTTCAAAACGGGATTAAATTTTCTGATCAGATCTTCTCTATGAATCATCGGTCTTAGCCCTTCAGGCCGCTCGTGCTGATACCCTCGACCAGATATCTGTTAAAGAACAGGAATATCAGGAATACGGGGATCATGGATAATGTTGACATGGCAAACATAGGGCCATAGTCTGTTTTACTGGTGGCATCCGCAAAAAGTTTGACAGCTATCGAGACCGTATACTTTTCCGGTTTCCCTAAGTATAACATAGGTCCCATATAATCGTCCCACTTCCAGTAAAACTGAATGATGATCGTAGAGATCAAAGCCGGTTTTAAAAGAGGAAAAACAACTCTTGTAAAAACCGAATATTTGCTGCATCCGTCAATGATCGCCGCTTCATCCAGTTCTCTGGGTATACCCGCCATAAACTGCATCATTAGGTAGATAAAGAACGCGGCTCCAAAGAAATGCGGTACCGTAAGGGGAAGGATGGTTCCTACCCATCCGATCTTGTTGTAAATAAGATACTGGGGTATCATCACAACCTGACCTGGCAACAGCATTGTGCCTATCATTATCATAAAAATGACTTTGCGTCCTCTGTACTTACATCTTGCAAGCGAATAAGAGATAACAGCGGAACTCAACACCGTTCCCAATGTGGCGATCAATGTTATTATGAGTGAATTTTTAAAATATGTTGTAAATGTAACGTGTCCGAACCCTCTCCATCCTGTCGAGAAATTCTCCCATCTCCATTCGGGAGGTATCAGGCTTAAGGAGCCGCTCAGTATTTCGGGATTGTTTTTTAAGGAGCCGGATATCATCCATAATACGGGATAGATCATCACCAATCCCAGTCCGGCTATGAACACGTGAAATAAAACTGTAGTTATCGCTTTCTTAACCTTCATACTGCTACTCCTAACTGTCGGCTTCGTTGAATACCCAATGCTTGGAAGTCTTGAACACTATCGCTGTGACAGTACCCATAACTATCAGCATTACCCAGCTCATCGCACTGGCGTATCCCATGTTTCGGCTCTGAATACCCTGCTTATACAAGTAAAGTGCATAATACATTGTCGCATCGTTGGGTCCGCCGCCCGTTATTACAAAGGCCTGGGTGAATACCATGAAACTTGAGATAAGCTGCATGATAAGGTTAAATAGGATTACGGGAGAAAGGCAGGGCATCGTTATTTTCCAGAATTTCTGCCATCCGTTGGCTCCGTCGATCTCCGCCGCTTCATAATAGCTTGTGGGGATCTCTTTGAGTCCCGCCGCAAAGATCAGCATCGAAGAGCCGAACTGCCATGCGGTCATAAGGATGATCGGCCACTTGGCCGTAGACATGTTTCCGAACCAGTTTACAGCATCTATACCGAGTTTGCCCAGGTTTGTATTGATAAGACCTTTCCTGGCAAACAGTTCTTTCCAAACCAAAGATACCGCAACGCTTCCGCCGATAAGTGAAGGAAGGTAATATAAGGAGCGGTAAAAGCTGACCATCTTACTGCGTCTTGTGAGCAAAAAGGCTATAAAGAGCGCAAATGCCAATTTCAACGGCACCGATAGGCCGACGTACTGAAATGTAACTTTCAAGGAATTAAGGAAACGTTCATCTTTAAAAAGATTTATATAATTGTCGAATCCCACCCATTTTGCCTTGTTGATAAGATCGAAATTCGTACAGGAATAATAAAGGGAACTCATCATGGGGATTATGGTAAATGCCAGAAATCCGATAATGAACGGAGAAGCAAAAATATAACCCACCGTATTATTGTTGTATATAAAGCGATTCCAGGGAGATCTTCCGCTTTCTGACCTGTATGTTTTTGCTTTGCTCATAGGAAACCTCATCGAATAATAACAAGCTATTATCAATCTCGCCGTCCCCGGAGGAAAATTTATTCCGGCGAACGGCGAGTAATGATATGCTTTAAGAAAATCAGAACTGTGATGCAGCGAAATCAAATACTGCCTTAGCAGCTTCGCTTGCTGTCATCTCTTTGTAGATAACTTTTTCAAGGTAGTACTTGTACTGTTCTTTAACAGCATCAACGCACTCAGGGCTTGAAGGGTTAACTGTCTCGCCGCCTGTATCAAATGAACCTACAAGATCAACATACTCATATACAGCCTTTTCGGTATCTGTAAGTTCGCCTGCGAGAGCTTCACGTACTGCCGTGAATGTGGGAATACCACGCTCAGCAAGAAGGATCTTGTTTGCATCGATATTGCTCTGGAAGAATGCGATAAACTTAGCTGCTTCATCGGGATGCTCGGAATCCTGAGAAACACAGAGCATCTGTGAAGACTGGATCGAAACGCCTGCAGGGCCGTTTGCTTTCTTGCGTGGAGGGTTGATGAGCTTAAGAGGTCTTCCCGCAGCTTCGCAAAGTGCCACGAACTGGTTGGAAGCCACCCATGTCATTGCTGCTTCACCGGTAACCACGAAATCCTGCTCGATATCGGCGATCTCGTTGCAAGCACCGGGATCGGGGAATGCGCCCGCATCCACAAGGTCTGCTCTCATCTGCATGTAATCCGCAAGCATCTCGGGATCGTCAAATCCCATTCCGTCGTTTGTCTTGTTAAAGAAACCGATTCCGAAACCTTCCTGGTTGATTCCCATGGAAGCGCCTGCCTGCCAGTCATCAAACTTTGATGAACCGTAAATACCGAGTTTGTCATGGATCTCAAGACAGGTCTTTTCGAAATCTTCCCAGGTCCAGTTCTCTGTAGGCTCAGCTACGCCTGCTGCTTTGAACAGTTCGGGATCGTAAGCGATACCGTAGGTGTTAACGCCGCTGCAAAGGCCTACCTGGTTACCCTTTTCATCGGCTGCGATACGAAGGAATGCATCGGTGGTACCGGATACATCGATCGTTCCGTTATCGATGAACTCATTGAGGGTGTAGATCTTGCTCTGGTATGTGGGGAAGTTACTTCCCATCTGGAAGATATCCCATACATCGTTGGATGCTACCAGGGTTGCAAGTTTGTTGAAATATCCATCGAAATCCATGGGTTCGTATTCGATGGTAACGTAGGGGTTAAGAGATTCGTAAAGCTCTATAACCGCAACGGTTCTGTCATGTCTTGTCTGTGAACCCCACCAAGCCATTCTCAATGTGATAGGCTCATGCTCTTCGGTTACTTCGGCTTCAGGAACTTCTGTAGACGCTGAGGTCGTATCAACACTGACAGTTTCTGTTGTTGATGATGTGGTCTGAGAAGTTGTGTCGTTTCCGCAAGCTACAAGACCGAACATCATTGCTGCAGATAAAACTACAGCCAAAATTTGTTTCATTTTCATAATTTCTTCTCCCTTCTTTAAAAGTGATTTTAGTATAAAATTGCTATGTCAGCGAAGTCAATATTTGCGGAAACACTCGCAAAAATCTTGCCTAAATTTGTCATTTTCAATCTTAATTTACTATTGTGGACCATGGACCTGTTGCGCGTTGGTAAATATAGTTCGGTTTTAATGTTCAAACAAGCTATATTTACCAAAAAGACAAAAAATTACCCCTCTCCTGTCCGGAGAGGGGTATTGGCTATATATCCTTTTTGACTTCCAAAAAAACGGGACGTTCCATAAGATCCGTGTTTGGTGAATGCAATGTAACTATAAGCCTTCCCGACAGATCCTTAAACAGCATGCCGTGACCGCCGTTTTTATCAAAAAGCAGTTCCGGATCCTGCACCCACGGTCCGTCGATGGTATTGCCGGTACTGTGAGCCATGGCAAGAGCATATCCGCCCTCGCAGAAGCTTGACCATAACATGGTTATCTTTCCGCTGTCGTTTCTGTGGATAAACGGACCGTCTGTCACATAATTACCGTTTCTTATATCCTTTACCCACGGGGCTTCGGACGCGGTAAACAAGACTTTTGGTTCTCCCACCGCTTTCTTAAGATCGCGGCTTAATTCAACCGCGCATATCTGTCCGTCGACCACCTGCACCCACTCATGGCAAAAAACCATATAAGGCTTTGAATCATCCGCTTCCTCAATGTAGAGAGTCCCGTCCAGGCACTCCCAGTCACGAGGTGTAACGGGTCCGTCAGAATGAGGTATAAACGGCCCCAGCGGATCTTGTGCCTTAAGTATCTGGGTGCCGCGACATCTGCCGTCGGCTTTAAAAGAAACGAACATGTAGAAATCTCCGCAAAACTCATGAACCTCCGGAGCCCAGAAGTTTTTGTCTGCCCAGAAATCTTTTCCGGGTGTAAATACCTCTGTCGGCCCTTCAAAGTTCTCAAGGTCGGTGCTGACATAACAGTCCAGTCCCGTGCCTTTACCCCAGCATTCCGGTCCCCTGGTCCCGTACATGTAATATTTTCCCTCGTGTACCAAAACAAAGGGGTCTCTTATGTTTATATCCGTTCTTTTAAGCATATTATCACCACTTTATATCATGATCTATTCGGCTCTTTTTTTCGAAGAAAGATAAAAGTACGTAAATGCCGCCACTCCGAGAAGGATGAGAACAACAGCTATAGCGACCCATAATGCCGTATTACTGTCAGCCGCCTCGGCTGTTGCTGCCAATGCGGTTTCATTATCGGCTATATCCATTACGGTTTCTTTTTCTTCTTCCGAAGCGGGATCCGACGACTCCTGCTGCGAGTCCTCGTTTTCTTTTGCCTCAACAACATCGTTGTTTTCAGGCGTCTTGGTCACCTCTGCTGCCGGCACATCGTCTTCCGCATCCGAATTGGATGTTGTCGTCTGCGTCGAAGGTATATTGGGAACAACGGTAACGATCGGAAGTGCTACGGTACCGGACTGCGTTGATGCGATGTTTTCCGATCCGTTTGAATCCGATTGGTCTGATGAAGAACCATTGTTTTGATCTGCCGAACCGCTTTGGTCTGCAGAACCGTTCGGGTTGGCGGGTGTGCCGGATGTGTTGACTACAGGGAACACATAGTAATACCAGCCGTCTCTTCCGTCTGCACCGCCTGTTCCTCCCGTGATCGTGTTAAATCCGCCCCAGTAATAATCATAAGGACTCTGAGTCTGAGAGTTGGAGATCTTTAAGTTAAAAGGATCCGTGCTTAAGTAATCTGTCGTTTCCTCACTCATGGCCGTTCCGAAGAAATAATAGTTAAGATATTCAGCCGAACGGTTTCTTTGCGCAGTATCGCTTCCGTGCGGGTCTCCGGTCTTAAGGCTTCGCAGATTATACTTCATAAGATCGCTCGATTCAAGTCCGAGGTTTCTGTATACGCTTGCCGCTATCTCTACCCCAAGGCAATCCGAAGTGCAGCCGTCGTTGTAGTCGTTTACGGTGTTCTCGATAATGATGGCTCTCGGTGCCAGTGTTGCTATGAGGTCGTTCTGGTCGTAAGGCAGTCTTGTTCCGTATCCGTATGCCCCGTCTTCAAACTCATAGAAATGTCCGGGTGTAAGGAAATGACGGAAAAGCTCTGTCTCACGGACTCTGTTGTGTCTGATGGAATTGGCCATAACTTCCGTTCCCCAGGCAACCTGCTGAGGATCGACCGAAGGATTTGTATAGTCCGTTCCGGTCCAGTCATACTCCTGGCCTCTGTATACATATCTCCAGGGTGAAGGGCCTGTGGCTCCTGCAGCTCCGGGAATACATACGTCTATTCTGTCATCAAATACCGCTGAAACGAAGGCATACTTACCGTTAATGGAAAAGCCCGTTACGGCCAGTTTGTCCACTGCCAGATCGGATGTGACTTTGTTTATGTTTTCATCTTCGGAAGCATCTATCATCTCAAGAGCATCGATGACAACGGATGCCGCCCAGGCCGAAGCCATTTCATTACTTACTTCGTTTAATGCTTCCTCGCCGTTACGGCTGTAGGGGTAGAGATCGTAGAACGTTCCCGTCCTGTGATTCCATGCGTAGTCATTGGTCCTTGTATCGCTTACAACGGAAGGAACGGTGATCAGTGCGATACCGGCGTTTGTGTAGGAAGCGATGTTTCCGTCAAAACTCAAAACGATCGGAAGTTTTTCTTCCGCATGTCCGCTTGCTGCGATCTGCTCGTCGGAAGGCATGGTAACATCAAAACTGATATCCTTGCTTATGACACCGACGGTCACTGTTACCGTGACGCTTACCGCAGTACTTGTGTAGGTTCCGTCTTCAACATATTTTCCCTGTGAATTGCTCCATCTGTACTTCTTTTCTCCGGCTTTATGGATCTCAGCCTTTTTAACGGTCATGGAGTCATACTCGGGTTTATATCCGTATTCATAGAACTGTGCCAGGTCAAGTATCTCCTGTCTTCTCTCTTCCCATTCCTCCGCATTGGTAACCACTCTGTCGGTTCCGAAGAATTGATAGGTATTGGGAAGGGTGACCTGTTTTTCGAGTTCTGCGGGATCGGGGTATCTTGTGTCTGCCCATCTTAAGCCTTGGAAGGCATCTTCCAGCATCTTGGCCACTCTTAAGGTATTCTCTTTATCTTTTACCGTGCTGTTTACAACGATCTGTGCCTGAAGCACCGCCTCGTCGAGAGCTTTTTGTGACTCTTCGGTATATACGCCCTTAGGGAATGAAGCGGAATTGATGAAATCAAGTATCTTGGTGATCCTGTATTCGCTGTATGCAAATTCATCGCCTTCTTCCTTGCCCGCAAGGGTTACAACACCCCAGTCCACGGACTTGGCGTGTTCATGGTCAAAATCCGTATAAAGGCTGTCCTGGTCATGACTCCAGAAAATGTTCGCGCTCTTCTTGATCTGCTTAACAGGAACCTTCTCTTCAATAAATTCGGGTTCTTCGGTTGCCGAAACGTCTCCTTCGGCTTCGGCTTCAGGTTCTGCGGCTGCCGCGTTTCCGCCTGCTTCCGCTTCGGGTTCTTCGGCTGCTGCGTCTTCGCCTGCTTCAGCTTCGGAATCTTCTGTTCCCGAAACGTCTTCTGCGACTCCGGGTTCGGCTTCGGCGTTTTCGGTTCCCGAAACATCTTCGCCCGCCTCAGCCTCAGGGTCTTTGGGTGCTGCATCTTCGCCCGCCTCAGCTTCGGGGTCTTCGGTTCCGGCTTCACTGTCAGCTCCCACTGTTTCTTCGGTATCGGCAGCCGGTGCCACATAGTTGGGGTTGGGAACCATTTCCGTAGTATAGTCCGTAACCACTTCATTAACGTCGTTGATCTTAAGGTCAAGGCCGATCTGAGTTCCGTTTTCGGGATCAACGCCCTCTATCTGAAGTCCGACCTCGATATTGTAACCTATCTGCTTTCCGGCTGCGTCCAGAATGGGAGCTGACGCATACCCTTTAATGATATTCATGTACTCGGGATGGTTGGGATCTCCCAAGGGGCTTCCCAGTGACGGAATATTGGAGCTTGCATACCAATATCCGTTTCCGAGAGCATCCACAACGATGATACCTGCCGTATCGGTCTCGTAGGTAGTCCTGTCATTAAAAAGATCCACCGCAACGGCTACACTGTCGCAGGTTTCCTTGGTCTCGGTAACAGCCCATGTAGCCCAAAAACCGCCAAGATACGCATAGGGATAAGTTGTAACGCTTTCTCCTGCGACTGCGGGATTGTTTACGCCGCCCGTAGTGGTATTCTCACTCGTCATAACGCAGTCATCATAGACGCTGATCCCAAGATAGAGAACAGGTCCGTCCCACAGAGTTCTTAATTCTCCGTAGGTTTGATTGCCCGGTTCGAGTCCGTAACCGTCCTTTTCTTTAAAATTATCGATCCTTGATACGTTTGAGGCATTGTATGCATCCTCCAGGGAACCGTCGATCGCGATCGATCCTGAAGTAAAGTTTGCCTCAATGTTTTCATAAGGGTATGTTACGGCATCATAATCGCCGTAATATTCAACCATATTGCTTCCCTTTAATGTTTGGAAATCGCCCGTAGCGAATGCCCGGAGCGGTGTGGCAACAGTAGAGACGGCAAGAATTCCCGCCACTGATGCCGACAGAATACGCAGAAACTTTTTCTTCATTTGTAACCTCCCTCTTTTAGTGTGTAAACAGAAAAATGTATACCTCCGCTTTCTGGGCAGAAGTATACATTTTACAAATTCGCAAGTCTATATTCTTCTAAATTGTCACAAATAATTCTATTAAATGACAGTGTTTCAAACAAAATTTACTCAAGAAATTTTTCAGGCAAGACTATGTTAAAGTCCCTTGCAAGATCTTTAAAACCCTCGACCGGTATCGTCTGTCTTCTTTTTTCTCTCATCGAAAGGATCTTTACCAGGACTTCTGAAGCTTTTTCCACAGTGTGCATAAGACCGAAAGTAAGGTCAAAGTCTTCTCCCGATGCAAAAAGTCCGTGATGAGCCCACACCGCAACGTCATATTCTTTCATCTTCTCAACCGTCGCAAGCGCTATATCCTTACCGCCCGGGACCATCCAGGGCACCACTCCCACTCCCGCCGGAAAGATCACGGGGCACTCCGTCATTGTCTCCCACAATTCCCGTGTAAATGTTTTATCATCAAGCGGCAATACAAAGGTGAGCGCGATCAGATTCACCGGATGGGCATGATATATCACCCGATACTTTCCGTTTGTGGTACGCTTTTTGATCTCATGATTCATAAGATGTGTCGGAAGTTCGCTTGTGGGACGGGCATTGTTTTCAAGTCCCCACATAATGCGGTAGTTCTCACCTTTCTCATCGATCTTGACTATCCCGATATTATGCCCGGGATCGGCGCTTACATTTGCAAAATACTTCCCGGAACCGGTAACAAGAAAATATTCTCCGGCAAGATCCGGGACCGACACTCCTATCGAAACCGCCTCTCCCGCAGGCTTAAGTTCCGTGCGGATGCTTTCGATCTCCGCCGGTTTTATCCGGTAGGACAGATTTCCGCCGTTTCTTTCATGCCACCCCATTGAATAACCGTCATCACACATTTTTATGAAGTCCTTAACGAACTTTGCTTCCAAAACTTTCATTTTAATTACCTCGCTTTAGCAACACTTCTTTTTCGTACCTGTCAACTTCCGAAAATACTTCCATATCCGTTACCACACCGTTCTTTTCGCAGTAATAGTTCCAGACATCTCCGAACGGGAGCATTTTTATCGCTTCATTGGTTGACATAAGTTCGGTCAGTCTGTTCTCATCCTGGAGTTTTTTCAGTTTTTCCCAAGGAGTGAGCATAGCCATCAGAAGCGCTTTTTCAAGGCTTCTTTGTCCCACAGCCCAGGCAGATATCCTGTTTATGCTTGCATCAAAAAAGTCCAAAGCGATATATACCCTGTTTAAAGCGTTACATCTTACTATCTCCTTGGCGATCTCTTTTGTCTCATCGTCTAAGATGACAACATGATCGGAATCCCATCTTACGCCTCTTGTAATGTGAAGGGCAATCTCGGGGAAATACAGTAAAAGTGCGGGTATCTTATCGGATACCACTTCCGTGGGATGGTAATGTCCGTTATCCATAAGCGGAAGGCACCCTTTGTGGGTTGCCGCAAACATAAGTGTAAATTCGGCACTTCCCGCAGTATATGACTCCACACCGATCCCGAAAACTTTTGACTCAACCGTGATCTTAACAAGATCCGGATCAAAGGGCTCTTTCAATATCTCTTCTATGGATTCCTTGTATCTGATCCTGGGGCCCATCCGGTCTGCCGGAACATCCTTATACCCGTCGCCGATCCAGATGTTCATAACGCAAGGTATACCGGTCTCCCGGGCAAAATACTCCGATATCCTTATACATGCTTTGCCGTGATCGATCCAAAACTTCCTGACTTTGGGATCGGGGCTTGAAAGAGTAAGTCCGTCCACTGCCATGGGATGCGAAAAAAATGTGGGGTTAAAGTCGATCCCCATGTGGTGTTTTACTGCAAAATCCACCCATTTTTTAAAGTGTCGGGGTTCGATCTTATCTCTGTCAACAAATTCTCCCTCTTCAAATATCGCATAACTTGCATGAAGGTTAAGCTTTTTGGCCCCGGGGCACAAAGACATGGCTTTCTCCATATCGTTCATCAGTTCCTCGGGGGTTCTTGCTTTCCCGGGGTAATTTCCCGTAGTCTGTATCCCGCCCGTTAACGGTCCGTCCTGATCAAAACCTGTCACATCGTCTCCCTGCCAGCAGTGAAGACTCACGGGGACCCCGGCAAGTTCTTCAATAGCCCTGTCTGTATCGACCCCCAGTTCTTTAAATATTTCTTTTGCGCTTAAATATCTTTCCGTTACAGTCATATCTCTCCTCCCTACAAATCACGGTATGTTATCTCATTTCACTGACTTTTCTCATCCGGATAAGCTTTCTTATTCCGGTAAATATTCTTTTATGTCAAAGGATCTGTACACGCATTCTCTTGCCTCTTTAAGACCGGCGAACTCCTTGCGCCGTATCATCTGAGCCATTGCATTTCCTATCGCCGTTGCTTCGGCCGGTCCCGCATAAACCTCTTTTCCTGACATCTCAGCCGTCAGACGGTCAAGGTATTCGGCCTTCGATCCTCCGCCCACGATATAGATGGATCCAAAGTCTTTGTGCGTGTTTTCTTCGATCTCTCTGACAGTCTCTGCATAACTCGCCGCCAGGCTTTTATATACAACAGCCGCGATCTGCCCGAGTGTTTCGGGAACAGGCCCGCCGCTTTCCATACAGTATTTTTGTATCTCCCTTGTCATATTTTCAGGTGCAAAAAACCTTTCCGAACCTGCATCGACCAGGGCATCAAAATCGCCGTTATCCTCAGCTTCCCTCGCTATATCCGCAAATGAAAGTTCCCCGGCGATCTCTTTTTTAACCGACTGGATCATCCAAAGCCCCATTATGTTCTTTAAATACCTGTATCTCTTTTCGTAACCGCCTTCGTTGGTAAAATTCCTTTCAAAAGAGGCTTCACTCCTGTCGGATCTGTCAAGTTCCGTACCCATAAGCGACCATGTTCCCGAACTGATATAGGCAAAATCTTTTTCCCGTGCGGGAACAGCCATGACAGCGGATGCCGTATCGTGACTTGCACACATCACTACATCACAGTCAAATCCGACCTTATCCGCTATCTCCGGCTTAAGCGTCCCCACAAATGTCCCGGGTTCGGAAAGCGGCATGAAAATATCGTTACGCAGGTTTACCCGCTCTATCAGCTCCCTGTCCCATTCCCCGGTATCGGGATTTACAAGACCCGTTGATGTTGCGTTTGTATACTCAGATCTCTTTACTCCGGTCAAAAGAAAATTAAAGTAATCCGGAAGCATCAGAAATGTCTTCGCGCTTTGAAACTTTTCGGGAGTCCTTAGTCTGTCCGCAGTCAGCTGATAAACAGTGTTAAATATCTGTTTCTGTATCCCTGTCTTTTTGTAAAGCTCATTTTCCGAGACATATCGGTAAACTTCCGAATCGGTCCCGATTGTTCTTTTGTCCCGATAAGCGAACGTATCTCCGAGCACTTTGTCATTCTCATCCAAAAGAACATAATCAACGGCCCACGTATCTATGGCCATGCTGAGCGGTATCAGATTTTTAGAAACACACTTTCTCATTCCGGTCACGATCTCTTCAAACAGTCTGTTAAGATCCCAGACAAGTTTTCCGTTCTTATCCGTCATCGCGTTGTCGAACCGGTATATCTCTTCCAGTTTGATAATGCCGTGATCCAAGGTCGCCATGATATGTCTCCCGCTTGAAGCTCCTATGTCCACGGCCAGATAATGATCGATCATAAAGAATATGCCCTCCCGAAAAATATAGACTTTTGCAAGATTCGCGATTATTATATATCCTGTAAAATCCTTTAAATAGGACGCGATATGACAACTTTAGGGACCTTATTTGCAGTTGGGTGAAGGTATGATCGAAAAAATAACGGATTATCTCAGCGTAATTACGGACGAAGAAAATCGCATTTTAAAAGAACACAAAGAGATCGATAAAGAGAATTATTCATCCTCAAGGGAATTTGTGGTAGATAACAGGAAACTCCTGGAAAAAGGACAGCTTATAGAGATAAGGCCTCATACGCGTTTTGCCTATTTCCCCAAACACCGCCACAACTATGTTGAAATGGTCTATATGTGCAAGGGCTCGACAACGCATATCATCAACGGAAATGAGAAAATAGTCTTAGCCGAAGGCGATCTGTTGTTTTTAAACCAGCATGCGATCCATGAGATCCTGCCCGCCGCTTTCACCGATCTTGCCGTAAACTTTATAATCCTGCCTGAGTTTTTTGACAGATCGCTTACCATGATCGAGCAGGATAATGTTCTTAGGCACTTCCTTATTTCCGCCCTTACAGGAGAGATGTCCGGAATGGATTATCTTTACTTTAAGGCCAAAGACATACTTCCCGTTGAGAATCTCATAGAAAATATGCTCTGGACTCTCATAGAAAAAAAGCCCCATACCGACACTATCGTAAGTGTCACTATGGGACTTATTCTCATGAATCTGTCCACATTCTCGGAAATTCCCGAAAGCGGCGGGGATTACGAGCATACTGTGGTATTCAAAGTTTTAAAATATATTGAGTCAAACTATAAAAGCGGTACTCTTTCCGAGATATCGGGTATGTTAAATCTTCCCGAATATACTCTCAGCCGGCTGCTCAAAAGATTCACCGGATATAATTTTAAGGAACTGTTAAAACAGCAGAAGCTTCAACAGGCCGTTTTCTGGCTTGAAAATTCCAACATGTCGATCGATAACATAATCGACAGTCTCGGGTACAGCAACTCTTCGTTCTTTTACCGCAGTTTTAAGGAAAAGTACGGGGTTTCGCCCGGAGAGTACCGTAACGGCAATCGGATGCTTTCTTAAAAATCTTCAAAAGTAATCTTTATCGAACCGCTTGTGGCATTTACATTAAGTTCCTTGCTGCCGTTTCTTGAATCGGTAAGATTGTTGCCGCCCGATGTGGTCTTTGAAAGGATCGAATAATCACTCTCCTTGCCGATTATCGAACCTTTTACCGAACCGCTTGTGGCCTTAAGTGTTATATTACCGCCTGCCTTGAGTGATTCGAAATGTACACCGCCCGATGTGTTTGCTGCATCTACCGAGCCGTCGGTTGTAACTCTGTCAAAATTGATGGAACCGGAATTGTTTTTGCAGGTAATATCATTGGTGGCAACCACATCCGTAAGATGAATGGATCCCGATGTATTTTCGGCACTTAAGATACCGTTTGCATTGACATCTTCCATTTTGATGCTTCCGGAGTTGTTTTGGGCGGTAACATCGGTCGCTGTCAAATTATCAAACCGGATCGAACCCGATGTGTTTTTGCAATGTACGGCATTTTGGGAATTGATGTTTGATACCCTTACCGATCCGGAACTGTTATTGGTAGTTAAATACTCGACATTCGTGTTTTTGGCTTCGATCGAGCCGCTTGAAGCGTTAAGATCGAGCGCTCCGTTAAAGTCCTTGGGAACCGTTACAACGATCGAAGTGTCATGATACCCTATGTATATTCCCCAGTTTATATTCTTTAAATCTTTGCGGGTAAGAGATAACTTTCCGCCCGATTCATTAAGATCATACTCATGCTTGCCGGGTCTTTCCCAGTAAGTGATCTTAACCTTATCAACATCGCCGCTTAAAAGCTTTATGCTGTCCGATGATGAAAGAATATATATCTCATCCGTTTTTTCACGGCATTCATACTCCCTCTGTTCATATCTTGCATCTTTAGAATCAAACATAGCTCCGTCCCCTCTCGATATTATCAGTAAAACAACCATTATTATAAATCCCGCAAGACAGCAAAGGCCAGCGATAAGTATTGTTTTTTTCATCTTTCTCCTCCTAAGCAAACATTCCTTTGATCTTTTTGAATGCGGCCGGGATCATTCCTGCAACCGCCTTACAAAGTGTGATTATCGGTTTAAACAAAAGAACCGTCAGCCCTCCGAAGAAAAGAGCGGCTCCCAGACACATAAATCCGCCGAATATCGATACGGCTCCGAAGAATGATGTTATAAATCCTGCGATCCCCGCGAGCGCTACGCAGCCAAGCGATAACCATACACAGAAGATCGCCAGCACGATCGACCATAAAACAAGATATAACGCCAGTAATATGGCAAAGAATGCTACGGCTATCGGAAACCAGACCGGGAATCCTATGATAGCAAGCACTATCCACAACCATCCGGCTCCCTTTTTCTTGGCTTCATTGTGACTGTTTACAACCTTTTCCTTGATAAGAGTCGTCACAGGCTTTTCAAGCCTTGCGTTCTCCACTATCTCATTGATGTCTTCCATGGCGCTTACCGCCAATTCTTCGGGCATTCCGGCTTCTATCCTGTCATCTATCATTTCGGAATAATAATCGATCCTCTCATCGATACCTGAAATGGCAGCCGCTTCCATAAGCCCCCTTAACTGTGCAAGATATTCATTCTTACTCATTTGCAGCACCTCGCTCTTCCACTATGTATCGATACACCTTAACGATCTCTTCCCATTCCGACAACAGCTGTGTGATCCTGTCTCTGCCCGCATCGGTGATCGAATAGTATTTTCTTAATCTTCCGTTGTATTCCATAGTCCGGACGCTTAACATCGCCTGAGCCTCAAGTCTCTTGAGTATGGGGTACAGAGTGGATTCGGTGATCTCTATAAACTCACTTATGTCAGTAACCATTTTATATCCGTAAGATTCCCCTTTTTCAAGGACTGCCAGTACACATGCGTCCAATATTCCTCTTCGCAATTGAGATTCCATGGCAATACCTCCTTTCGCGTAATACTATATATCACAGAGTATTATGTGTCAAGGGGTATTTCAAAAAAAATTTTTAACCCACAAAAATCGTAAAATATGCACTTTAGTCCATTATATCCGAACCATATGATAATATAATTGTTATTGTAATCTGTGCAACGAATATAATATTCTAAACGGAGCTATTTATGAAAAAGAGATATTTTCTTTTGCTCATGTTCATTTTGATGATCGCATTGCTTTCAGGATGCGGCAATCTGAATATGAAACACAAAAACGAAGATAAAACGACCACCACGGTGACCGCACAGGGATCTATGGCACTCGCAAGATGTCCCAAGTTTGACATGGACAGATCATACGGCATCAGAATGCGCTTTAACGGTATCACGCAGTTCTATATATCCATACTGTACGGTGAAGAACTTGATCGGTACTCAGATATGGATCCCATTGCCGAAAGTTCAAATCTTACTGTTTATATCGATTACGACGACGACTTCCCTTATCATTACATAATGGATATTGACGGAACCGATGATTCGTACATTCTTTTCAAATCATGGGAAGGGCCTGACGATCACAGTACACTGGCGACCGATTTTGAAGGTATGCTTACATATACCGTAAACGATACGGAAACGGTTCCCGATGTTAAGGGCCTGAAGGTATTAAGAGATTTCGAGCGTCCCGAGACTTACATGGATTATTACTACGACGATTATGATGATGTCGATGATACCAAGGGCGATGATGTATCGGCTGCGGAAACCGATGATACATCATCTGAAGATGATACATCAGTTGAAAAAGAAAACGATCCCTCAATAACAGAAACTGCTGACGGCCGCGATGTATATGATGTTATAATCGAAAACTGCATCACTCTTTTAACCGACGATGACGCTCTTTTCGAAAACGGTGCCGACAACTGGATATTCGATGTCAAATCCGTTTCATATACCGACGGCGATCCTCTCTATTATGCGGGTTATGCCATAGAGGACATCACGGGTGACGGTGTCGAAGAGCTCATAATCGCTTCGACCGACCCCTCCGATCCCCATACGGGTTCGCTCATTTATGCCATATATACGAAAAACGGCGATGAAGCCGTTAAGATCGTCGACGGCTGGGGACGTAACCGCCATTACTTTTCAAACGCCACGGAGCGTGACGGCAATGCAAAAGTTTTCTATTGCGAATCCTCTTCCGGGGCTGCGGATACCAAATTCGGACTTTACTTTTTCAATGCAAACGGTAAAGTAAAGACATGGATCGATTATTATTACACTGTTTTGAAAAACAACGGCGAAACCGAGTATTATTCTAATACTACAGGGCTTATCGATCCCAATCCCGGTGATTTCATAATAGACCAGGAAAACGCGTTTTATAACGCCATGAACTCTTATCAGGATTCTATAGAGTCCTTCCCTGTAACGCCTTTGTACGAATTTGAATAAAAGAAAACTATTTATATAAAAGGAGAAGTTTTATGAAAAAGTTGCTTAAGAAGATCCTGGTGATCGCAATGTGCCTTTCTCTTTGCGCAGCCGTAACGGCATGTGACCTTCCGTTCGGTTCATCCGCAGAGGAGGAAGAAACATCCTCAAGAAGGAAAAAGGACAATAAAAAGAAAGATTCCGGGGATCCCGAAATTCCGGATATTCCCCAGCCCGAACCCGAGCCCGAACCCGAACCCGATTATCCCGAAGGCCCCAACGGTGCTCCCGATGATGACTTTACAGGATATATCGATTTACTGAGTCAGTATTACTATACTCTTTTAATGCCCGAAACATTCATGGATCAGGAAGATCCCGGCTATAACTGGCTTGCCGATTTCAGATATACCCTTGACAACTCAGATAAGGACGCTACCGCGCTTATAGGTTTCAGCTGCCACGATTATTCGGGTGACGGTTCTCCCGAACTTATAATCGCCGGATATCCCGTCGATCCCGAATGGGACCACGGAACCGATATCAAAGCGATCTACACTATTGATAAAAACGGTGACTATCATTTAACCAATGAGGGATGGAGCCGTAACCGCCAGTACCTGCTCAGTACCGGAGAATTCTATAACGAGGGTTCCTCAGGTGCTTCCGAGAATATGTTCGGAACATATAAACTTACCGAAGACGGTACCGGCATCGAATGGATCGATTTCTACTTCTCGACATATAACGGTATTACCGGTAAAGTTGAGTACTACCACAACACTTCAGGTATATGGGATATCTCGGTTTCCGAAAAGCTTGATTACAAGGATGATGCGGAATTCTGGGATTTCCAGGGAACTTTCCAGGACAAGATCGTAAGCATTGACTTAACTCCCATGTACTCAATGCAGGGCATCGTCGGCGTTATGGGCGGAATGCTGTTAAACGCGATGTATGCCGATGACTGTCAGTTCTCAACCAATACTCTTGAACAGTTTGACTTCAGCACGGACGATTCAGGTGTATCCATTGTTCTCGATGCCTATGATGATGTATATGACGTTGAATGGTACTCCGTTGAATGGGGCGAAGATCACGGCGGAGATCAGGATTTTGATACTGTCCTTGTCGGAAAGATCGGCGATATGGCATACGGCGATAAAGTTGTGGTCATTGCTTCTTTCCCCGGTGACATGACAAGTTATGTTTACACAATGAAAGACAGATTCGGTGAAAAGAAAGGATATTTCCTTTATATGAGCGGCATGGACGGAAGTCTTGTCCTCCAGCCGATGTACTAATGATCTTTCGCGGATTGAATATGAACAAAAAAGAGGCTTTTTCTGAAGCCTCTTTTTTTGTGCGATTATTTATTGTCCGTAAAACTTATCTATCAGATCACAGGCCTGTGACATGGGATCTTTCGACATATCGATCCAGTTAATGTCTTTACGCTTTCGAAACCACGTCATCTGCTCTTTGGCAAGATGCCTTATTTCCATAAAGAGTTTATCGTAAAATGCATCAAAGTCCGTAAATTCGCCTCTTAGATACATCAGTATATATCTGTATTCAAGGCCGAGTTTATACAAAAACTCATCAGTCGCACCCGCGGCTCTTAAGTTCTTTACCTCATCGATCATGCCTTCGTCAAGACGCCTGTCGAGGCGTTCACGGATGCGTTCGTAAAGCATTTCCCGCGGCCATGTAACTCCTATCACCAAAGTCTCGTATCTCGGAGTGCTTTCTTTTTCGTCAAAAGCACCCGTCATGGCTTTCTCGACCGCCCGCTCAACGCGGCGTTTGTTGAGTGTATCGACTCTTTCAAGAGCTGCGGGATTTACATCCCTTAAATACGTTATCAGTTCCTCAAGGCTCATCGCCTCTACCTTTGCACGAATTTCGGGATCAGGCCGGGCTCCGTTTAAATTGTATCCGTCGACGACGGCATTGACGTAAAGTCCCGTTCCTCCGACTAAGAAAGGGCGGACTTGGCGTCCTAAGATGTCGTCGATCGCCTCATAGGCAAGGCGCTGATAATCGGAAAGCGAGAAAAAATCGTTTGGTTCGGCAACGTCGATGAGATGATGTCTTACACCCTTCATCTCTTCGGGCGTTATCTTGCCCGATCCAAGGTCAAGACCTTTAAATACCTGCCTTGAATCGGCCGATACGATCTCTGCGCCGTATTTAAGCGCAAGTTCCACGCCAAGACCGCTCTTTCCCGATGCATTGGTGCCAGCGATAACGATCAGTTTTTCCATGCTCACATAGTTTCCGATCTTATGTCTTCAAGCTTGTTTTCAAGTTCTTTGATGGCTTTCATTGCATTTGCGATATCCTTCATCTGCTTGTCAAACTCCGGATCGTAGCCGCCGTCTGCGAACATGCTGTAATATTTGCGTCCGATCGCAGTATACGAACGTGTTATAACGTTTTCGCATGTGCCGATCTCTGCCTTTACATCAAACAGTTCTTTGGTCCTTTTGCCCTTTCTTACGAATTTCTGGGCAAACGAAGATGCTTTGTCTGTGATCTTTAATACCATCTCTATCCCTCCGCTTTAAATGTCTTAAGACATTTTCTGATCTTTGATTTGGCTCTTCCGAGCGCATTGTCCGTGGATTTGTCGTCTTTACCGAGGATCTTTGCGATATCGGTATAACTTAATCCCGTCATATATAATTCAAGAACCTGCCGTTCAAAAACGGACAGTTCCGTTTCCAGCCAGTGCTCGATGGTTTCCACGTTCTCCCGGTCTATGACCGCCGATTCGGGATCGGGTTCAACGGCCTTAACGGTATCTTCCAACGCCGTGCCGCCCTCGGGATCGTCCTCATCGGCATAAAGGGAGATATAACTGTTGAGGGGCATGTGCTTTTTTCTTTTGGACGCCGAAACAGCCGTATAGACCTGCCTTGATATGCACAGGTCGGCGAAGGTGTGGAAACTTGCGTCTCTTCCCGGATCGTAGTCCCTTATCGCCTTAAAAAGCCCTATCATGCCTTCCTGGATAAGATCTTCGGGCTCGGCACCGAGAATGTACATAGAGCGCGCCTTGCTGCGCACAAGTCCCTTGTATTTTATCATTATATAGTCCTGAATGCGTTCGTCGCCTTCGCGCAAAAGAAGGATCAGTTCCTCGTCGGAACGATTCTCATATTCAGGATAAGCGCTGTCTGACAATTTCATAAGCCAATACTCCGCATGCCACAGATGCATTGAGTGAATCTATGTCGCCCTTCATGGGAATGGATGCCACAAAATCGCACTTTTCCTTGACAAGCCTTCCGACTCCCTCGCCTTCGTTGCCTATCACAAGACCGATGGGGCCTTTGAGATTGAGTTTATACATGGTCTCTCCGTCCATATCTGCACAGACAAACCACATACCGCGCTTTTTAAGATCTTCGATCGTCTGGGAAAGATTGGTCACTTTCACAACGGGCGTATAGTTAAGCGCTCCGGCCGAAGTACGTGCCACCGTGGCTGTAAGGCCAACCGCACGGTTCTTGGGTATTATAACACCGTGGGCTCCCGCAAGATTTGCGGTCCTGATGATCGCACCGAGATTATGGGGATCTTCGATGTTATCAAGCAGTATCACGAAGGGATCCTCGCCCTTTTCCCCGGCAAGATTAAAAATATCATCCATCTCGGCATATTCGTAAGCGGCGGCTATCGCTATAACGCCCTGATGTTTGCCGGTCTCGGACATCTGATCGAGTCTCTCACGATCGACATATTTGATGACGGTATCCTGCTTACGCGCTTCACGCTTTATGGTAAGTATCGGTCCGTCCTGACAGCCGTCAAGTATAAACAGCCTGTCTATTGTCTTACCGCTTCTGAAAGCCTCTGTTACGGCATTTCTGCCCTCTATTTTGGACTCGTTAACTCTCTGCATTGTCATTCCTCGTATCTGTCTTCACCGTACCCTTAAGGTCTTTAGGGTGTATCGATCTGCTGCCCGAATTAAGAGCGTTCATACCCGTACTTAAAAGGTATGTTATCCTTGCATTACGACCTTTAAGATACAGATATCCTATCACGGCTTCAAGGCCCGTTGCCTTACGATAATCATGGATACTTGCGTTCTTGGCGCTTGACTGCGTCTTGGCATTGCGGCCTCTTTTGTACTGTGCGGCTTCTTCGTAGTCAAATTCCGAAGCCAGTATCTCCGCAAGTCTCGCCTGTGTAACTGCATTTACAAGCTGCCTGTTGTCTTTGTTGATCGCATTGATCGGGCGGTTTTCGGATGTAGCCACGATCATTCGCGTAACGACCTCATAAACCGCATCTCCCAGATACGCAAGTATTACGGGAGACAACAGCTCCGGCGGGGGCTTGGGGAGATCGAATGATGCCCTTATATTGTCAAGCAATGCCGCATTTGATTGTATTTCCTGTTCCAAATTGCTGTCCATCTCTTTAACCTTATTCTTCGCCGTCGCCCTTGGCTTCTATAAAGTACATACGCGATGCAAAATCTTTGAAAAGTCTTGTCTCATCATTGTATCCGGTGCCGGTAAATGCCTGTTTTAACTTGATGCCGGCATTATTGAGTACCGAACCCGTAACGGTGTAGTCTTCAAGTTCTCCGTCAAGCTTATAGAACTTTGCTATGAGCGAATGAAGGAGCGAATCCTGTTTTATGTGTATCGGTGATACCTGGTTCACAAGATCGCCGAATTCCTTGATATTATGCTTGCTGCGTATGTTGAATACATGATAAACGGTATTGTCGTCAAGCCCGCACGCCTTAAGCACTCTGTACTCATCGTTGGGATTTACGAGCTCGTTCCATATGACTGCGACCGCTTTCTTTTTATCCTTGGAAACGGTAAGCCACTCTCTGTCGTTTATCCGATAGAAATCACCGTAAGAAAACACTTCTCTCCATTTTTTGTAAAGGCCGGTCTGAACTCTTAATTCCTCGATCTCTTCGTTCTTTAATTCGCAAAGATTAAGCTCATATCCCAAAAGGCCGAAAGCCGCGATGTTAAAGCGTGTTGAAAGCGGCGTGGTACGAAGTGTCTGATGGTTGGGACATGCCGATACATGGGCCGTTACAACGGACATGGGATATCCGTAGCTGTAACCGGTCTGGATATGGGTACGTACGATTGCATCGGTATCGTCACTTGCCCAGATCTGAGGCATGTAACTTAAAATCCCTAAGTCAAAACGGTTACCGCCCGACGCACATCCTTCAAAAAGAATGTCAGGGAATTCCGTAACCAGTGTTGACATTATATCATAAAGACCAAGCACATATCTGTGTGCGGTCTCGCGCTGACGGTTTTCGGGAAGGACTTTTGAATAAACGTCCGCGAACATTCTGTTCATATCCCATTTAACGTAATCCACGCCGTTATCCTTGAACACTCCGCGCATGGCGTTTTTGACATATTCAACAACCTCGGGATTTGTAAGGTCGAGAACCATCTGGTTACGGCCGAGTGAGTTTTCGCGACCGGGCATGGTCATGGCATATTCGGGATGTGCTCTGTAAAGGTCGGAATCTTCGTTGATCATCTCGGGTTCAACCCAGATACCGAATTTAAGGCCTAAGTTATGTATCTTGTCGGAAAGTCCCTTTATGCCGTTTGGAAGTTTTTTGAGTTCAACGGTCCAGTCTCCGAGTGACGAAGTGTCGTCGTTACGTCCCTTAAACCAGCCGTCATCCATTACAAAAAGTTCCATTCCCGCATCGGCTGCCTTTTTGGCAAGGGAAAGAAGTTTTGATTCGTTGAAGTTAAAATACGCGGCTTCCCAGGAATTAATGAGAATGGGACGCAGTGCCTTTTTGTGGGCACCTCTTACTATGTGGTTTCTTACAAACTCATGCATATGGAAGCTTATGCCCCTGTATCCGGTATCCGAATATGTCATAACGGCTTCGGGAGTATCAAAAGACTCTCCTTTTTCAAGTCTCCACTCAAAATCTTCCGGATTGATGCCCGATACGAATCTTGTCTTAAAGAAACCGCTTATGTCGGCAGCTTCGTAATGGTTACCCGAATAGATAAGGTTAAAACCGTATCCTTCGCCGGAAGTTTCATTGGCATCTGTTTTGGTTAACAAAACAAAGGGATTGTTGCGGTTTGAAGAAACGCCGGAAGCCGTCGAATTCACCATCATTCCGTGAGATACGGGTGTCTCGTATTTAACCATCTCACGGGCCCAGTTTCCGCCGAATGTGATCATCTTGTAATCGTTTGAATCAAGGTCCAGCTGAAGGCTCATGATTCGATTTATGTAAACCGCATCTTCCCCGGGATTTTCAACTTTTGCCCATCTGGCGACAACGTCACAGTTTTCAAAAACATTGTAATAAAGTTTAAGTACAACGCCTTTTACGACTTCTTTTAATGTGATCTCAAGCTGTTCAAACTTATCTTCCGAATAGGAATGTGCCAGTCCCGCAGGATAAACGGGGTCTTCACAGATCCTGTAAGAATCAAACACAAAGTCCGATGTTATGCTGCCGTCGGCATATCTTAACAGTACTGAGGGCTCGCGGAAATCTCCCTTTCCCACCGAAGACATCTCAAGGAGGGTATCCTCAAGCATCATGAGTTCACCCTTTTTGTAATCTATCGTGGTGCCTCTGGGTGTGCTCACTTTTCCGGCCAAAGCCTTAAAAGCATCATCAAAGCACTCTCCCGTCTCTATCCTTTTGCCGTAATAGAGATGTTCGAGTATACCGCACTGGTTTACATAAAATGCATAAGATGTATTTGCCGTTGACAGCAAAAAACTGTTTTTACTTACTGAGATCATTTTCTTTTACCCCTCAATCATTTTAAACCGACTCAATCGTTGGTCGCCGATCATCCTATTCGGCCGGCTCAATCGCTGTTCGCTGCCGATTTTCTCGCTTTAAGTTCCGTGCTGATCTCTTTGACTCTCTCGTCGCTTAACGTAAACTTCTTGCTGAATACGATGTATGCGACTATAAGACCTGCTATAGGGATGAGTGTCATCGTCATACGAAGTCCCATTACGGAACCCGAACCTACGGTTGCAAGAGCTTCTTCGTCTTTGCTGATGTTAAAGATCTGCAGGCACAGCGATGCCATAAGCGCCGAGATACCTGAAGCGAGTTTAACAACAAACGTCTGCATAGAGAATATCACAGATTCATCACGTCTGTCATTCTTAAGTTCACCGTAATCGACAGTATTTGCCAAAAATACCGTAACAAGCACGTTTAAAAGTCCCACAGCCGCAAAGATAAAGAATCCGGGTACAAAGAAAACGAATACGTTGTTGATACCGAGTATCGAAAGAGCCAGCAATACAAGATATCCGAAGATCGCGCTTCCCACCGAAACATAATACATCTTAACGGTGTTAAAGAATTTACGAAGAAGCGGGAATAAGATCATCATCGCAACGATCTGCATGGCGCCGCCGAAGGTGTTAAAGAGTGTATAATCGCCTTTCCACGACTCTCCGCCGAGATCGTATTTAAAGAAGTATATAAGAAGGTTTGAGGTCATGTAGATCGCGGTATTTACAAGCACTATGGCAACAACAACGGTCATTGCCTGGTCGTTTTGAATGAGCGCCCTGAACATGTCCTTTACGGAAGCAGTCTTCATGTCGGTCGTAGGGTTTTCTTTTACCGCAAGACATAAGATCACGGTGAATATGACAAAGAGGACTGCCACAATGAGTGCAAACCACTTAAACCCGACTACCTCGATGGCATTTTCGCTCATTCCGTCGTTTCCGAACATCTTGCCGAGTGCGGTTACCGCAAGCATCGTAACGATAACTATTAAAGACGATCCCACACCCGCACAGCTTCTTGCAAGAGCCGAAAGGTTTTCTCTTTCCTTGCCGCTCTCGGTAAGCGAAGGAACCATTGACCAGTAAGGTATATCCATCATCGTATAGGTCATGCCCCAGATAATGTAAAAGATCGCCGCATAAGCCACAAGGCCGCTTCCTTTAAGAGACGGAGGGCATGCGAACATAAGATACAGAATTACCGCATTGGTAAGAGTACCGATCATGAGCCAGGGTCTGAACTTACCCCATTTTGTACGCGTCTTGGCTACGACAACTCCCATGATGGGATCGTTGAAGGCATCAAATACTCTTGCGATGAGCAGGATCACACCCATGATCCACGCTTCGACTCCCAAAAGATCCTGATAATAATACAGGATGTAACTTGCGGAAAGCATGTAGACCATGTCCTTTCCGACCGCGCCTATACCGTAACCGGCTTTTACCTTAAAGTTTGTTTTCTGTTCCATAAGATACCTCCCTTATCTTTACCTGACTTCAAATTCTACTGTTGTGTCAACGCCTCTGTATGTAAGCGTAAGTTTTCCGTTTCCTTTTCCGGTGGAGCGTATGTATGTACCGCTCATGCCACCCCTGAGTGTCGCGATCCCGGGCCCTATCACCTCGATCGGTCCCTCAGTCTTTAATACCACGGGGTCGCATGCGTATGTCTCAACGCTGCCGTTCTGATTGCGGGCCGAAAATCTTATTGCGGCGACATCGTATGTCTTGTCTTCGGTAAGCACCGTCTTGTCGGCCTTCACCTCAAGATGAAGCGATTCCGTGGGTGACTTGGTAAGCCTTGCGACCTCCTTGCCGTCTTTGATGGCCACAAACTCATAAACCTTGACCTTGTCGCCCCAGCCTCCGATGTATTTTGAATAAAGATCGTAACCCTTGCTGATCGTCATATGATCGAAGGCCATCATACGGGCCATCAGAAGCTTTCCCTTAAGCGGAAGATCGTCAAGACCATAGTCCGCCACAAGTTCCATCAGTTTCTTGATGCGGGCCGAAACCTGAGGGCTGTACCCTTCCACCGTCATCAGCTTGTCACCGATAAAGTCGTTGATCCTGATCGGCGGATGCGGAAGGTTCGGGAATGTCTCCCTGTCCGGGAAAAATTCGTTTAAGAAGTAACCGTTTTTATAAAACTTTACCGAATCGGCGTTGGTGAACACCCATATCTTATTGAGCGTCGAAGCCGGATATTCTCCTATGTTAAAGTCCGATGCCACTTCCATGACGGTTTCAAGGTCTGACTGGCTCTTATATACATATGCCGCAAGCTTGGGATTTCTGAACATATCGGTAATGCCGTGATAGCATATCCTGTCTCCCGACCCGAAATCCTTGTGCGTATTGTAGTCAAACATGCACCAGGCAAAAGAACCGAGCGTCTCATCATGTCCGTATACATCGTTAAGTACGGTCGCGTGCCTTATCGCATGCTCTATGCGGTGGGACTCGTCATCAAAAGGCTTTGTGGGATACATATGCCCGTTATACTCGGAAATCAGGAAAGGCTTGCTCATATCCGGAGTAACGTCTTTTTTGGCGGTCGTGGGCTTGGTCTTTCCGTTATATATGAAGTCATTGAACGTATAGACGTCTTCCAGTAAGCTGCTCTTTTTGATGAACCTTACGCCGCCCGTCACTATTCCGGGTGCGAGTCTGTGCGCAACATCGTTGGTCTTTGTATAAAGCTCATCGTCGTCCATCGATTCGTTGATCCTGACGCCCCACAGTATTATCGAAGGGTGATTTCTGTAGCCGATGATCATATCTTCGGTATTTCTGACCGCCTGGGCTTTCCACTCGTCGCCGCCCACAAACTGCCATCCCGGGATCTCCGTAAACACAAACAATCCGAGTCTGTCGCATTCCTCGATAAATGCGTGTGACTGGGGATAGTGCGATGTCCTGACGGCATTCATGCCAAGTTCATCCCTTAATATCCTTGCATCTTCCCTCTGCACCGAATCGGGCATCGCATAGCCTGTATATGCATAGGACTGATGCCTGTTCACACCGCGAAGCTTAAACTTTCTTCCGTTGCAAAAGAAACCGTCCCTCCTGAATTCAACAGTCCTGAATCCGGTAAGTACACTGTAAGTGTCTGTGACCGCACCGTCTTTTAAAAGTTCCGTCTTTACGGTATAAAGTACCGGTGTGTCGGGATTCCATTCTTTTACGTCTTTAAGATCGAATGTACCGGATACGAATGTACCTTCAAGGTCTTTTTCGGTCTTGAGTGAATCGCTGTATTCACATGCCGTTGTGCCGTCATCTCTGAGAACCGTTAACCTTATGTCAACTTCCCCGTCTTCGATTCCGGCAATAACGATTTTGTTTTCAAGCTTCTTATCGGAGCAGTATCTGTGATATGTTGACTTTATGTAAACTTCGTTCCGGACTTCCATCCAGACTTCTCTGTAAAGTCCGCCGTAAGTCATATAGTCGATGACATTACCGAAAGGCGGCTGATCGAGAGTCTCACGGGTGTCCAGTATTACGGTAAGTACAAATGTGCTGCCCTCTGCCTTTTTAAGTTCATCGGTGATATCAACATCAAATGCCGTATATCCGCATTTATGGGTATAGAGTTCGTTGTGGTTTACATAAATCGTCGCTCTGTGTCCCGCTCCGTCAAAATGGAGTATTACGGCTTTCCCGTCAAGTTCCGCAGGCCTCTCGATTTCTTTTTCATATTTGCAGACGGTCTGGTATATACCTTCATCAAAAGAATTGAAATCCGTAACCTTCACGGTGTGCGGAATATCAACCTTCTCACACTCCGCTTTGTTTTGATCGAACCAAAAGTTCCAGTCTCTGTTAAGATATGTCCTCATTTAACCCTCCGATCGTAAATATTTAATCCGGTTGCTAAGATACTGTGTTTATCAGGCACGAATGCCGTTTATGATCATCTCTATAAGTTCGTCCAGAGCTTTGGCGTAGGTAAGTCCCGCTTTTTTAAAGCCCTTGTCGGACAGCATATTGTCTATCGCACCTTCAATTACGGCTTTTAAAACATAAATGCTTATGTCACTTCTGATAACGCCTTCTTTAATGCCGCGTTCTATAAGACTTATGGTATAATCCCAGTCGTTTGAAAGTCTTTCGTTTATCCTCTTATAAAGAGAGGGATAAACGTCTTTAAACTCCGAACCCTTGGTAAAATCGATATCACGGTACCTGTCCGGCATAATGCCCATGATCTTTTTGATCTTCTCAAGAGTCGTAAGACCTGGATCGTCATATATTTCTTTTTCACATTCTTTAATGGAATCAAAGCAATGATCTATTGCGTTTAAGAGCATCTCTTCCTTGTCTTCGAACATGAGGTAGAGCGTTTTTTTGCTGATGTGGCATCTGGTGGCCACGTCCGACATGGTAAGCCTGATACCTTTCTCATTGAAAGTGCCGATACAGGCTTCCATAACCTTTTTTCTGAGATCTTCGGGGTCTTGTGCCAGTCTTGACATATTGATTCACTCCGTTTGCCGATACGATCTTCGCATTTGCGCGGTCTCTGCGTTTGCGTGATCTTCACATTGGTTATCTCTCATCGGAAACCCGTTTACGCATCCTCGGTTTCCATTCTCATCGTATCACGGAAACCCAAATACTTCAACTCGGTTTCCAAAGAAATAATGTCCAAAAATACTTTCCATAAATTGTTCAATATACACAAAAAGGGCATATACGAATTGCTCAAGCCCCGCTCTCGCTTATTCAGCAAGCGTAGCGGCCGCGGTGGTTTCACCACGCGCTCGCTAAACTCGATGTGCCCTGCGGCCCATCTCGTTAAGCGCCGACGCTTCTGAAAAGGCTTTACGCAATTGTATATGCCCGTTTTATGAAATGATCACAATATTTGGTTCTGTTACTTTGTAAGTATATTTACGATAAGGTCCCAGGTGCGCTCGGCCGATGAAAGGCTTAAGTGCTCGCGGGTTGTATGGATATCGTAAATGTTGGGACCGAAGGATACGCAGTCAAGATCCGGGATCTTGGAAGCGAAAATACCGCATTCAAGTCCTGCGTGAAGTGCTTTGACGATGGGTTCCTTGCCGTACATCTCACGATAGGTATTGACCATCTTGTCGCGGATGGGTGAGTTTTCACGATATGCCCAGCCCGGATAATCGCCGTGAACGTTCATCTTAACGGGACGGTTGTCGACAAGTTCTTTGATGGTCTTCTTTAAGTTTTCTTTTTCCGAATCGATATTGCTGCGGATGCTTAAAGAAAGCTTCACAACACCGTTTTCCATTGAGATTATGCCGTGGTTTAATGATGTTTCGACAAGACCTTCGATATCTTTGCTCATAGCGACAACGCCGTCCGGAAGAGAGGTCAGGAAATGAAGGAAATCTCCGGCCTGATAGAACGGTATCTGAATGTCCGAGGTCTTATATGAGATCTTTGCGTTCTTTTCGGTCTGCATATAACGGTCCATGGCTTCGTATTTGATCATGTCGAACAGTTCGGGCTCGATTGGTTTACATAAAACAACCGACTTCGCCGATGCGCAGATCGCATTGTCTGCGGTACCGCCCGAAAAATCACCGATACCCAGCAAAACACCGGCATCGAACAGTTTCTTTAATATCTTGCACATTATGCGGATGGCGTTGGCACGATTCTTGTCGATCTCGGTACCGGAATGACCACCGATAAAATCGCTTATGGATATCTCGTATACCGCATTGCCGGGAGCGGGATTGACTCTGGGCTCAAGGTTGCAGTCATAAGAAAGATCCACTCTTGCGCCGCCGGCACAGCTTACCAGAAACTCTCCTTCTTCCTCGGAATCGACGTTAAGGAAAGTATGTCCTTTAAGGGGCGATACATCTATTGCCGCAGCGCCTTCCATTCCGACTTCCTCGTCAACCGTAAATACCGCTTCGATGCGGGGAAGAGACATGTCCGACTCAAGAAGAGCAAGAGCGTATGCAACGGCTATTCCGTCGTCACCGCCGAGACTTGTGCCCTTTGCGTACATAAAGTCGCCGTCGGTTTCAACATCTAAACCTTCTGTCTTCATATCTTTGTCTATGTCGTCATCCTTGACCGCCACCATATCCATGTGTCCCTGAATGATCACGGGTTCATCGTTTTCGCGGCCAAGAGATGCCTCTTTAATGATGATGATATTGTTTACCTCATCACGATGGTATTCAAGCGAGTGTTCTTTTGCGAATCTTTCGAGATGATCGCATATAAGTGTGGTATTGCCCGAACCGTGCGGTATCTTGCACAGTTCTTTAAAATGATCCAGATATGTCATAAAATAAACCTTTCTAAATGTGCGTCGTTACGCAAAACACCCGCAGGAATGATTCCTGCGGGATGATCTCAATGTTATTTATGATGCGTTCTTCTTAGCGATCTCTGCAAGTTTTGCAAATCCTTCAGCATCGTTTACTGCCATCTCTGCGAGCATCTTACGGTTCATTTCAACACCTGCGTTCTTTAAACCGAACATGAACTTTGAATATGAGATTCCGTTAAGTCTTGCAGCAGCATTGATACGTGCGATCCATAACTGTCTGAACTGACGCTTTCTTTCTTTACGTCCTGCATAAGCGGATGTAAGAGCTCTCATAACGGACTGCTTGGCTGTCCTGTACTGTTTGGAACGAGCTCCTCTGTAGCCCTTAGCAAGTTTTAATACTCTATTATGCTTTTTTCTGGCATTCATGCCACCTTTAATTCTAGCCATTTCTTAATTCCTCCAATCGACTTATAAATAGGGTAAGATCTTCTTCATGTTCTTAACGTTTGTCTTGTCCGTGATAGCGGGCTTTCTTAAGTTACGCTTTCTCTTAGCAGTCTTCTTGGTTAAGATATGGCTCTTGTAAGCCTTATTTCTCTTTAACTTACCTGTTCCTGTAGCTTTAAAGCGCTTTGCAGCTGCACTGCTTGATTTCATTTTAGGCATGTCATTTTCCTCCTGAACTAAATAAATCTATCATTTTATCCGGGTCTTCAGTTCTTTTTTCCGGCTAAAAACATGGTCATGCTACGACCCTCTACCTTGGGAGCCTTATCGATCGTGGCGATATCGGCAAGTCCTTCGGCAAAATCGTCGAGGATGTGCTTGGATGTGTTCATGTGAGCCATTTCACGGCCTCTGAACCTTAATGTGATCTTAACTCTGTCGCCGCCCTGCAAGAACTTTCTTGCCGCGTTCATCTTGGTGTTAAGGTCGTTTGTATCAATATTGGGTGTAAGACGAATTTCTTTGATCTCAACAACGTGCTGTTTCTTTTTCGCTTCTTTTTCACGCTTCATCTGATCGTATTTGAACTTACCGTAATCTACGATCCTGCAGACAGGCGGAGCTGCATTGGGCGCGATCTTAACAAGATCGACTCCTGCCTCTTCGGCGAGTTTAAGCGCGTCTTTGGAAGACATGATACCGAGCTGCTCGTTGTTTTCTCCGATGACTCTGACTTCTTTGTCACGGATCTGTTCATTAATCATTAATTCGCTAATAGTTGTACCCTCCTGAAAAACCTTGTTTGTTTGATATACCAAAAAAGCGGATACAAAGTATCCGCCTTAATTAAACACCTGAAAACACGGGCATATGCCCTGTACTCACATATTTAACGCCCGTTAAGCCCTATGCCACGGGGTGAGAGCGGATGCTCTGCTTGACTTTATTACGTACTGATATAAGTTATCACATCATTTGCCGGGTGTCAACACCCTAAGATCAATATTCGTGATTGAATATCTCACTCTTGTCTACCCAGTCGATCGGAAGTTCTATCGAGATATACTCTGTTTCCGTGCGGTAATATACGTTTCCTTCTGCATCGCTGCTTTGGGTCATGATCATATTTCCGTTGTCATCGTAATCATATGAGCTGACGCTGACATAAGGCTGACCGTTCTGATATGATGTGCTGATCAGTTCCACGATCTTACCGTCCGAATTAAATTCAAAATCATATTCATACGAATAGACCTCATTACCGTCCTGGTCATACTGAACGGAGTAGGTCATATTCCCGTCGTCATCATATTCATACTTGCCTGACGATTTCAGGACTCCCTCATCATAAAAAGCATAATATGTCATATTATGGTGTTCGTCATACGAATACTCATATGACCACGAACCGTTATTCTCCGTAACGACATTGTTATATATCAGATCATTGTTGGCATCATACTGATAATAGGTCGTTGATATCTTATTTCCGTCACTGTCATAAGAATACGACTCTATCTGCATATTGTTGCCATCATAGAGACTCCTGTGATCGTTCACGATCTCCCCGTCCGCATTTGTTTCATATTCGCGTGTTCTCATTCCGAATTTGTCGTATTCGTAATGGTAAGCAAATACTACGCTTCCGTCCTGAGTATCGAGACTTGTCTCGGTAATGAGATTGCCGTCGGAATCGTATTCGTACTCGGATCTGTAATTTGCAACGTGATCGCCGCTAAAGCCCGTATAACCTATGCGGTTACTGTCCGCATCATATTCATATACATAATATGATGAAATATCGCCGTGGGCATCGTAGTACCATACTTCGGTAAGATTGCCGTTGGCATCGTAATTATATTCGGAACTGCTCGATACATTTCCTTCACCGTCATAGTTTACCGAACGATGGATGAAATCACGGTACTTTGTCGTGGGCTTATCCTTATCTTTGTCCTTATCTTTGTCTTTGTCCTTGTCTTTATCCTTATCTTTGTCTTTATCCTTGTCCTTGTCCTTGTCCTTATCATCTTCCTTATCTTTGTCTTTGTCACGCTTTCTGCGGGAAGAACGATCGTCGTCGTCCTCTTCTATTTCCTGACCGCGTTTAAGAATAGATGCCAGATCGTCGGCGGTACATGCGCTCAAACCAAGAACGAGCGCAAAGATAAGTGCAAGTATCGAAAGCTTTTTTCCTGTCTTCATAACTTCTTCCCCTTTACATACAAATACAAAAAAAATCAAACAATCGCGGACACCGATCCCATCGGCCGGCATTCGCGATCATCTTAACATCTCAACGGTTTAAGCGTTCTTACCGCAGCATTTCTTGAACTTCTTGCCCGATCCGCAAGGACAGGGATCGTTGGGGTAGATCTTGTTTTCTTTGCGAACGGTCTGAGACATCTTCTGTTCCTTGTAAAGCTCTTTCTGCTCTTCCTCGGTAAAGATGTCGTTCCACTCTTTAAGTCCGTACAGCCAGTCTGCGCGTGCCGCAACCATGTTTTTGTAAAGAAGTGCCTTATCAAAACCAAGGTTTACTTCGGTATCGGCTTCCATTGTCTCAATGGGGTTTGGCTCGATAAGCGAATCGTTGATACCGTCCAAAAAACCTGTCATTATCATCTGGCTGACTTTATATTTCTTGGCAAGTTCGGCAACAGTACCCTTAACTACCGTATCGGGATCCTTTAAAAGCTTTTCGTAGATTGCCTTTTCTTTGGTGAAATAGTCATCCCACAAAGCTTTGAGTTTTCCTGCGTCCTCCTGCTCGTTGTATGCGGATTTACGCCATTTTTCAAGTAATGTCATATTATTTCTCCATTCCGGACCCTGACGGTCCAAATAATCGCTTTCGTAGTTTAGCATAAATATAGCACTATTTCAATATTTTCACCAACGTCCTTTGGTACATACAATCACTAAGGGCCTCGGTATATAGATAACCCCTGCCGCCCGGAAATTCACCTTCAGCCCTCTATCCGGAAAGCAAATGTTTTTATTGTATTAAGTACTTTGTATGTTACAATATCAATATGGAAAAAGAAAACAAAACGGAATTCAAGTCAAAATATACAAAAGGTCAGCGTATCGCAGCAATGGTATGTATCGTACTGCTGGTACTTTTATACGTCGCAACGCTTGTATTCTCGCTCCTTAAATTCGAATGGGCCGGAAAACTTGCGCGTATCTCGATCGGATTTACCATCCTGCTGCCGATCCTTATCTGGGCATACATCTGGATGATCGGAAAGGTATTCCACAAGCACACCATCGCGGATTTCGATCTCATGGGCCAACCTACCGACCACGGCCCCGCGATACAGGTCGACACGGCAACCGCCCCGGAATCCTCGGAAGACACCGAAGATACTGCGGACGAAGCCAAGGACTGATCTGCCGGCAAACGTTTCCTGTAACTCACACTACCGCCGCCACGATCTCTTCGATCGCCGCGTCAGCGTCTGCTTTATCCTTAAATACATGACCTTTCATGCCGCAAGCGATTGCGGCATTTATATTCTTTTCAAGATCGTCTATGAACAGGCACTCACCGGGTACGAGGCCAAATTCAGTAAACAAAAGCTCATATATCTCCCGCTCGGGTTTACATAATTTAACATCGCAGCTTAATATAGCACCATCCAGAAGCGGTATAAAGTTAAGTGCTTCGGCGCATTCATCAACGGCCTTATATGACATATTGGAAAGACAGTATACTTTAAATCCGCGCTTTTGGAGATCTTCTATCCATCCTTTGGTATAGTCAAACTGTGTAAGCATCCCGTCGATATTTGAAAATACCCTTCGGATCATGTCACCGATCTCAGGATCGTTGGACACAAATGCGTTGAATATTTCCTCTTCGCTCAATACACCCCTGTCCATCTCGTTCCATGCTTTTGTGTATACCGTTGCTGCGGCTACACGTTCGATCTCTTTGTCCGTTAAGCCGGCTTCCTGTAAAAATTCGCGCCATCTGAAGGCTACCAGAACATTGCCTATATCAAAAACTATATTCTTTATCATTACTTTCCCAAGCATAACTCCTTATACGTTGATCTCGGCGGTCTTACCGAGGAGGTCTTTGTTTTTCTCAAGTACGGGTTTTACAAAGTCATTTAAGAAACGCTCTGTCTGAAGCACCGACCTTCCCACATATTTGGAAGGATCCATAGCCTTTTCAAGTTCCTCGTACGAAAGGTTAAATGCCTCATCATTGGCAATGAGTTCAAGAAGGTTATTGTCCTTACCTTCAACTTTGACATTCTTGCCGGCTTCCATCGAAAGTGTACGGATCTTTTCGTGAAGTTCCTGTCTGTCTCCGCCTGCCTTAACGGCATCCATCATGATATTTTCGGTCGCCATGAAAGGAAGTTCGCTCATCAAGCGCTTATTGATGACCTTGGGATAAACGACAAGACCGTCAACAACGTTAAGACACAGATCGAGAATACCGTCGATCGCCAGAAATCCTTCGGGGATCGCGATACGCTTGTTGGCGGAATCGTCAAGAGTTCTTTCAAACCACTGCGTTGCGCTCGTGATCGCGGGATTGAGAGCATCGATCATGACGTAACGGGCAAGCGAAGCGATACGTTCGCTTCTCATGGGATTTCTCTTATAAGCCATTGCCGAAGAACCGATCTGACTCTTTTCGAAGGGCTCCTCAACTTCTTTTAAGTGCTGCAAAAGTCTTATATCGTTACTCATCTTATGCGCACTTGCGGCAATTCCGGCAAGCACGTTTAAGACGCGCGTGTCAACTTTTCTTGAATAGGTCTGACCCGATACGGGGTAACAGGCCTTAAAGCCCATCTTTTCGGCGATCATCGGATCTATCTTGTCGATCTTATCGTTATCGCCTTCGAAAAGTTCCAGGAACGAAGCCTGCGTTCCGGTCGTTCCCTTGGATCCCAACAGCTTAAGAGTGGACTGTACATATTCAAGATCCTCAAGGTCGCTTAAGAAATCCTGTGTCCAAAGAGTCGCTCTTTTACCTACGGTAGTGGGCTGTGCGGGCTGAAAGTGTGTAAATGCGAGTGTCGGTACCGCTTTGTTGGCATCTGCAAAAGAACACAGCTTGTCAAGCACGTTGATGAGTTTCGCGCGGACGATCTTGAGTGCTTCGTTCATGACGATTATGTCGGTATTGTCGCCTACGTAACATGATGTTGCGCCGAGGTGGATGATGCCCTTTGCCTTGGGACACTGAACACCGTATGCATATACATGGCTCATAACATCGTGACGCACTTCCTTTTCGCGTTCTTTTGCCACGTCATAATTGATATCGTCCTTGTGTGCCTTTAACTCTTCTATCTGCTCGTCTGTAATATTAAGACCAAGCTCCTTTTCGGTCTCGGCAAGTGCGATCCAGAGTCTTCTCCAGGTCCTGAATTTCATGTCGGGCGAAAAAACATACTGCATCTCCTTGCTGGCATATCTTTCCGAAAGCGGGCTTGTGTATACGTCTGTACCCATGATCATTTCTCTCCCTTTTCATAAATATTTATAAGTTCCAAGATACGGTCACGGGATTTGGGATGCTCTTCTATGACTTTCTTGATGGCATCCGATGCCTCTGTGGCGATATCCTGGTTGTATTCCATTTGTTTTCTTAACTTCTGGCGGCGCTTTATAAGTCCGTGTCTGGTCTCCACCATTTCCTTGGGATCAACGATCGCATCGACCTGATGTATCCAGACTTCGGGATCCTTGATCCTGAACTTGCGAAGTTCCCTTACAAGCCTTGCCAGCTCTTCCTGATAGACCTTTTCGTTCTTTTCGAACTTGCTGCGCGCTTCTTTTTCTTTTTCAAATCTGTCGTAAAGATCTCTTAATGTCCACGCGTCCGGGACATCATATTTAAGATACAGGTAGTCTAACAGATTTTTGTTGTTGACGTATCTTATCTTTACTTTGTTCTGCAAAAGAATGATCTCGTTGATAGTATTGCCGACGCGGTCCCGTTCAAGTGTGTAATTTTTGTATTTCACAAATATCACCGTGAGGGCAACCGCCAGCATCGCGACCGCTATATAATAACCTATCACGACATCAAGTTTAAGTCCCACCTGCATTAAAAATAAAATAAATATGAGCGCTGCTGCCGCCCCCATGGCTACTAAAGCCGTACCGCGCAGGTTTTCGATCCCCTGTTCAAGGTCGTTTTTGCGGTAATCATAGGCGTGACGCTCATGATCGAGCCTTCTCAGATCATGCTTGACCTTTTTACGATATTCTTCCTCTTCCTCGAGCTTTTTAACGGCTCCCGCGATCTCGTCTTCTATGGATTCGACAAGTTTGTATTCATGGTCGGTCATCGAGCTTTCTTTCATGACATATGCATCATGTTCGGCTCTCAGTTCTTTGATATGCGTCGCCATGTTTTCGATCTCTTTGCGCTCTCCCGCAGGTATCTCCTCGACCTCTTCAAGGTCTGTTAACTGGCTCGAAACGGCATCGTATTCACGCGTAAGCCTGTCCATCTCATTGGAAGCCTCACGCATCTGCTCAAGACAATTTCGGACATACTGTTCCATGACGTTGGGGTCGCCAAGGTCAAGCGGTTCCCTGTCACCGGCCATACGGTCCCAGTCGGGATCTTCGTAATCGGCATCATAGTCGAAATCGTCTTCGTCGAGATATTCAGTTTTTCCAAGAAACAGATTTTTTAAAAATCCCATCAGTCTTCCCTGTCGGCCGCAATCTCCGTGTGTGCCGCTTCAAGCACTATGTCGCGGTAATCGTCCTTTAATTTGGCGGCGATCCTGCCGATCTTTTCATAATATTCCGCACTGTCTCCGGTATTTTTAAGTTCAAACAAAGCATTCAGGTTCTGCGCCTGTTCGCTCTTGTCAAAAGCCTTGCGGGCTTCTTCCATATCCGTTTCGATCGTGATCGAAGCTTTGTATGAAGACTCATCAAGAGCGATCTCCTTTATATAGTCTTCGTCGGACATGCTCATTCTTTTTACTATCAGCATGTGTCTGAAGGCCTCGGGATTGTTGTCGGCCTCATAAGACTTTTCAAAGCATTTAAGTGCCGAATCGCACAAAAAGAGATTCATATAGGCAACGCCTAAATTGTTGTATACCGCTGCTATGAGCGGAAGGTCCGTATCCGGCATCGATCTTAACAGTTTCTCGTATTCGCGGATCGCCAAAATGTAGTGACGGCTTTCGGCCATAAAGTCCGCTTTGGCTTTCCACTTTTCGAATATGTTAAGCGATACGTTCATCCTTAAGATGCTTTCGGCTTTGGATATCTCATCTTTGGAATAGTATCCCACATACGAAAGGATGGTGCCCACGAACGCTGCCGCTGAGGCATTCTGATTGATAAGCACCGTCAGATCCCTTGCAAGATCCGAAAGTTTTAACTCTTTGTCGATCCAGTCGACGAGTTTCCTGTCGAGAATGTCCTTATCGATCAAAAATGCATTTTCGTAAAGCACATAGCACAGTTCTTCGGCGGAATAGATATTTACATATACTTTGTCAATATATAACGGTGTCGCAGCATATTCGCCGACACATGTAAGCACACGGTTCATACGCTGATCACCTCGTTCCATTCAATATTGCTGGTGGGGAACAGTTCCCCGAATCCAAGATCTTTTATCGTGATCTGCATCCTGTTTTCGGATTGCATCCTGATCTTTAAATTAAGCCTTGTGGTCTTGGGCGGGCGCTTCGGAAGGTCTCCCAAGGTGATCTCCGCAAGTTCGGGGTTTTTACCCGTAAGCGGCGTGATGACAAGTAACAGCCTGTTACCCTGTTCAAGTATGATATCACACTCCGTATGGGCATCGAACCAGTTGATACCGCCGTCAAGGAGTGCCAGATATGAGTTCTCTCCCCTTCTTTTTACATTAAGTCCTACATTGGACTTAAGCTTATCGTTACCCAAAAATACATATCCGCCGCTGATAACGGAAGGACTCACCACGTTTTTGGCACCGAGCGCCGCACCCTTCGAGAAAAGGTTGTTGCCCTGAAACACCCTTCCCCTCGTACAGAGTTTAGCGATAGAATCTTTGCACCATTCTTCCTTGAACGCATCACCTATAAGATAAATACCGGAGATCTCATGCGAATCCATAACGGAATCCGTGAAATTGCCGAAAAGTCCCGGGAATCCGGGTTCGTCGATATTAGATATCTTAAGCCGCACGTCTTCGTGGGAATCGATAAACGCAACGACGGGCGTCGTGTTTTTGTTGCATTCCATCCTTAAACTTCTGATGTACTCACCCGTTGCGTCAAAAAGAACAACATCTCTCATCCACAGTTCCCTGGGCTGATAGAGAACGTAATTGTAAAAGCTTTCCATGTGATTCTGGAAATGTATCTCTCCCGCCTTTAAAGAAAGCGACGATACGGCTTCCGTAAGGGCGGTAACGAGTTCATGATCGAGTACATCAACGGTTATCATTACCGAGGTGACCGCAGAGGGAGACGCTATGGGATTGGCAAGCGTAAGCAGTCTTTTTAAAAAGAGTGCCAGAAGTGCCGAAGGTCTGAAGGAATCGTTGCCGACCGTAACCTCCCCTCCGTCTCTTGCCTTTGAGATGAGTCCGTCAACATAGTAACCCTCGGTATCCTTGTATTTGACCGCATCGTTACCCACAAACCACTGGTTAACTTCGGCGCGCTTAAATAAAGCGGTCGGGACCATAAAGTTGGTCTGGCCGGGCACGACGGAGACAGTCTCCACGCTCTCGGTCTCAACACCCGCTACGCTTATCTGTGAATAAGTGTCCGTGATGTCGATACCGATCGCGAATTCTTTATTATTCTTTTTGATATCCTGTCCCAAAGGTTCCATAGAGTTTTGGTTACCGTTACTTTCTGACGAACAGTCTGCCCGTCATGTATTCCTTGCGTCTGTATTCGAATATCAGATGCTCAAGCGCGTCATAATCCTGAAGCGTATGAGCGATCACTATATCGTTGATCTCACTGAAGCGGCTCGATGCGATGTCCGAACCGATATCGCTCTTGGTGATGTTGCCCGACTCCGTTAACTGCTCATCGCCGTTGACTTCTTCGGTAATGTAATAGAGCAGATTCTCGCCAAAGAAAAGCACAAAAGGCATCGAATGAAGTCCGCCGTAGATATCGGGCATCTCTGCCGTTATATAATCGCTGCTGTCGTTTTCATCGCACTCGATTATGTAGTGGATGAATACCTTGCGTCCCGGCGCCGTTTTGTATTCGATAAATGTCTTGTCTGCAAAACGGTTTACCTGCTCGTAGCCTCTTTCCATAAATTCCTTGAAGTACGAGAAATACAATCCGCCGTCTATAAGGATGTGCAGGAATTCACTGATATTGGCGCTTACCTCTTCATCCACGAGTTCAAGGCTTTCTGCGTAATACTTGACATATGCCAGCATGCATACCTTAAGCATCTTTTCACCCTGGGATTTGAGTTTCGTAAGTTCGTCGAATACATATCCTTCCGTGAGCTGTTCTTTGACAAAATAGTCAAAGCAGCACTGCGCCAGAAATGCCAGCCTTATGCTGATGGAGGGCGAACCCTGAATATACTTTCTGTATATGTTCATCCGGTCCGAAACGTAATAACCCGTATACAGCATCTGTACCAGGAGATTCTCGCACATTCCGTATACTTCGAGATTGAAGTTCTCGGCCGCGGTAAAGAGTTTTCTTAAGTCCTTGGTAAGACCGTTATAATTGTTGCAAAGGTAATTAAGTACCGTCTCATCGTACTTGCCCTTCAAAAAGCAGTCCGCACAGATCGATGTTATGGCTTTGCCGGGCTCAAAATCACTCCTTACGATAAGGTTGGAGCAGAGCTTTAATGTATCCTTGGAATCAAGCCCCTCTGTACCGTAATCATAGATCCAGTCTATGGCCTTATCGTACATTCCGCGCATTATCATAAATTTAATGCAGGAATTACGCTCCTTGTTGCCAAGTACCGATGCGTCAAGATCGTTTAATATCGCATCGAGTTCCCTGATCTTGTCGTTATCGTAATAGTACTGCATGAGTTTCGAACGTATCTCGGTCTTATAAGATGCTTCTATTTCGGGAGCATCAAGGATACGCTGATATCTCACGCGGTTTTCGTCGTTGATATCCACCATTTCGCTTGAGCATTCACACGCATATACGTCAAAAGAAAGATTGTCTTCAACATATTCAAGCAGCATGTTGGCAAGTTTTCCGGGCACCATCAGTTTCTCGATGTCGTAGTTTATGCTCTTCATATATCTGTTCGAGAAGGCATCTTCGAAAACGATCGTAAAGTCCCTGTTGTATATGGGAACAAACGCCTCTTTGTCGATGACGGGATATGAACAGCCCGTTATCTCGCGGCTCTGATATACGATGACCTTAGATACGATATCGGAATCTATGCTGATGCGGTGAGTGAATATGAGCGGAGCAAGCTTAACGGCCATCTCACGGCCGATAAGGCTTTCATTCAAAACAAATCTGTAGATCACCGCAAGGTCTCTGTTCATATGGCCCGCGTCGATCTCGTTGATGGTGAAACGGTCGATCTGATCTTTGTAGGATAAAAAGATCTCCTCCATCTCACTTCGAAGTTCTATGACTCTTGCATAAAGATATGCGGTAAGCTTCCAGTCAAGGTCGTTCTGGTACGAGAAATAAAGATATACCATCTTGGGAAGTTTGTGTACGCGTGAAGTGTCAAGCGACATCATATAATACTCATATATACGCGTAACCCTTGCCTCTTCTTCGACGGCAAGCTTGTACCACTGGAAATATTCCGGTCCCTTTTTGTCATGGGATATAAGAAGTGTACATATACATGAGAGTGTTTCGGTATCTGCCAAAATGTCGTAGCAGGACTGAAGAATCTTTATAAGTCCCTCACTGTACCACTTGCCTGATTCGGCTAAGAACACGGTCTGTCTTGCGATCTCGGGCGTTAAGATGTTTTCCCGTGCCATGAACCTTAAAACCCTTACCTCCACATCGGTAAGTTTTGACAAAAACGCCGGATTTAACATCAGCATATTGGCAGCCTCGACGTACATCACGGGGCTTGTACAGTTAAGAGCCAGCTGATTTTCGATAAAAAGCCACTTCTTGGAAGGACTTATGGCATACTCTTCCGAAAGATAAAGAAGGAGCCACGCAACCCTCCACTGTGAGGAATCCATATTGTAAATGTTCTGAACTTCCTCGGTTATCCGGTCGATATACCCTTCTTCACGGTCGATCAGAGTCGTCAGATACAGGTAATATGCCCAGTGCGTGGTATGGCGGTCGCTTAATGCGGTAAATTCGTTTTCTATGCGGTCAAGTATCCACTTGGCTTCGTTGTATCGCTCTTCGGTTATCAAAAGCTGGGCTTTGAACATCTTTATTCCGAGGTCGTCGGGATAAAGAGAGGTAAGTCTGTCTACGATGATGCCGGTCTGTGCGATCCAGGAATCCGTTGACATTCTTTTTAATCTGAATGCCGTATATAAAGTGACCATATCGATATACATATGGTTCTTTTCTATGTTTTTGAGTATCTCCTGACGGCCCACGAGGTTACCGGTCACCTTTATCCTGATCTCAAATTCGGTAAAGGGATTGTAGAACCTGACCGCACCGTAATTGTTGCCTTCATGGAGTTTTTCGGGATCTATCGTAATGGCGTATCTTAAATAATTTCCCAGGAAATCATTGTCCGAGAGCGTTTCCTTGGAAATCTCGACAAAGTCCGCATCGCAGACTACCGACAGGAAAGTATATCCCCAGCCGTTTCTTGTGATGTCTATGTATTCTTCGGTCTTGGCAAGAGGTTCGTCAAGCACAAGTTCCTGCCTCTCGACAATGTATTCGATGGGCTGCTTTTTGTTGATCTCAAGCAGGAACTCTTCAACATTTGATTCATTGCCGAAATTGGCGCTTAAAGCATTGTATGCCCTTAAATACTTTTTGTCGTTTCCCTTGAATATCTCAACAAAACGATCCGAATAAAAGAGCTTAACGGCTTCGTCCCAGTCTGTTTTTGCAAGGTTTGCGAAATGGAACAGATTTCTGATGCTTCCAAGACTTGATTCAAGAGTGGAATGTGCGATCGTTACGACATATGGAAGATAATACTCGCCCTGATTGGAGACCACATCGATCTCGCCTTTAACGACGCTTCCCTCTTCAAGTCCCTTGGCGCTGAACACAAATCCGATCTCTTCACCGGCTCCGCTGAAGCGGTCGGAAATGATATGCATACGGATATCATGGCAGAAAATGTAGCCCTCGGTATAACTGCCCGCGGGACTAAGAATGCTGAAAGAACCTGTATACAGTTCATCGGGAGAAAGAGTCAATTCGATACGAGAACACGAGAAATCAAGCGAACCCTTGTCGTAATTGAATTTGCCCTCCAACAGCCTGTCAATCGTCTGCCTCATGAAGATCCTCAGTACAATAGATAATTGCGTTTTTGCGCCCTTTGATATATTCTGTTTTCATAGCCAACCGATCAAAAGGCATAAAAGCGCATTGTTAAAGATTATTATATCATTCTGCATTGCTTTAATGCAATAAAAAGGACGCAAGTTATGGAACACAAAGAGCATTTTCACGGCAGCGATCTTGAGAAGATCGAAGCGGTCTACGGCATCAAAAAAGAAGAGATAATTTCATTTTCGGCAAACGTAAATCCCCTGGGACTTTCCCCCAAGGTAAAAGAAGAACTTTCGCTTCATGCCGACTGCCTTACAAGATATCCCGACAGAGAATATACAGATCTTCGAAAAGCTATAGGCAGTTATGTAAACACATCTTTTGAAAATGTGTGGGTTGGAAACGGTTCTTCCGAACTCATTGCTTTGTTTGTAAAGTTATGTAACCCGAAACACGCTCTCATATTCGGTCCCACCTATTCGGAATACGAACACGAGATCATGCTTTACGGCGGAAAGTCCACATACTTTGAACTCCGGGAATCAGACAACTTTGCGCCCGATATCGATGCGCTTTATGAAAAGTTATCGGGTGATATCGATCTTCTTATAATCTGCAACCCCAACAATCCGACTTCTGCGGTGATATCAAGAGACGTTATAAAGGGAATACTTAAAAAATGCGCATCCCTTAACATCACCGTGATGATAGACGAAACATATATGGAATTTGTGGAGGATTACGAATCCGTTACCGCGATCGCTCTTGCGGATGAATTTAAGAATCTCATCGTACTTCGCGGAATATCAAAATTCTTTGCATCTCCCGGACTGCGCCTCGGTTACTGTGTGACTTCCGATCACAAACTCACGTCGGATCTGCGTGCCTGCCAGATCCCCTGGTCGGTAAACTCCCTTGCGGAAGCCGCCGGAAAGATCATGTTTTCGGATGTCAAATACATCAAAGATACCAAAGCCTACATAGCAAAAGAAAGAAGGCGCATCTATGCACGCCTTCTCCAGATACCCGCGCTTAAAGTCTATAAGCCGCAGGCCAATTTCATATTATGCCGCATCGAAAACTCATCCGTTACCGCACAGGACCTTTTCGATGCCGCCATCAAAGAAAAACTCATGATACGCGACTGCGCATCGTTCACATTCCTTGATGAATCGTACTTCCGCCTGTGCTTCATGAAGGAAGACGATAACGACAAACTCATGGATGTGATCGAACGGGTCTTTGCCTGAAAATGATCAGCCCGGAACTTTCGTTCCGGGCCTTTTTTATTTCTCGGTCAGTTTAAGCAATATATCGTTACTGCGCTGTATAAACTGTGTCATCTCTTCGGGTGCGAGAGGCGACTGCTGAAGTTTTGCAAGATCGTAGAGCTGTTCGGCAAAGAGTTTGGAATCGTCCTCTTCCTTGTGAGCCGTCAGGTATTCAACAAGCGGATGGTTTGCGTTGAGTACGAGTGTCTCGCCTTCCGAACCGCCGAACATTGACGCGTCCATACCGGGCATCGAATACATCTTCATCATATCCTGCATACGACGCGACTCTTCGGACAAAGTGATCATCGAAGCGATCTTTTTGTTCTTTAACTTCTTGACCGACACTTTCATGTCTTTCTTTTTAAGGGCTTTTTCGAATATGCCCTTAAGTTCCTCGGCCTGCTTGTCAAGTTCCTCCTGAGCTTTCTTGGAAGTCTTGTTCATTAAAGAATCCGTGATATCGGCATCGATCCTTAAGAACTTAATGCCTTCGTTTTTGGCTTCAAGCTGTGATACGAAGGGCTGGTCGATATTGTGCTTTAATATAACGGCGTCCATCTTGGCCTGTTTGAACATGTTGATGTACTGGCTCTGCTGCTGTTCATCCGTTACGTAGTAGATGATCTTTTCTTTCTTTTCTTCGGCTTCATCGGCTTTATCTTCGGTGCCTTCACCGGCTTTATTATCATCCACAACCTCGGCTTCAACCTTTTCGCCGTTTTCATCGGTTGCGTTTTCTTCCGTATCGATAGGCTTTACTTCAAGACATTCGGGAAGTGTCATATACTTGCCGTCAAGGTTCTTAAAGAGGATGTAATCGGTCATCTTCTCGCAGAACTTGTCGTCCTTTAAGCAACCGAACTTGATGAAGGGACTGATGTCCTCCCAGTATTTCTCATATTCTTCTTTCTCGGTCTTGCACATACCGGAGAGTTTGTCGGCAACCTTCTTGGTGATGTAATCCGAGATCTTGTTGACAAAGCCGTCATTCTGAAGTGCCGATCTTGAAACGTTAAGAGGAAGATCGGGACAGTCGATGACACCCTTAAGAAGCATTAAAAATTCAGGAATGACTTCTTTGATATTGTCGGCAATGAATACCTGGTTGTTGTAAAGTTTGATCGTTCCCTCTATGGATTCGTATTCCATGTTGATCTTGGGGAAGTAAAGGATACCCTTTAAGTTGAAGGGATAATCCATGTTGAGGTGTATCCAGAAAAGGGGCTCCTTGTAATCCTTGAACACATCTCTGTAGAATTTCTTGTAATCCTCGGGCGTACACTCATTGGGATGACGGTTCCAGAGAGGATTTGTATCGTTGATGAGTTCAGGTCTTTTCTCGATCTTAACTCTTATCTTATCGCCTTCTTTTTCGGGAGCTATAGTCTCAACCACGACATCGCTGTCAAGTTTGTCATCGAGATCTATCGTCTCGGTGCCCTTGTCGGGAGCCTGTGAAACATAAATCTCGGTAGGCATGAACGAACAGTACTTTTTGATAACTTCCTTGGCTCTGTAGATATTGCAAAACTCAAGCACATCGTCGTTTAAGAAAAGCGTGATCTTAGTACCGACGCCTTCTTTGTCGCCGTCGGTCATAGTATATTCGGTTCCGCCGTCACACTCCCAGTGAACGGGCTTTGCATCCTTTTTGTATGAAAGAGTGTCGATGTGAACTTCATTCGCTACCATGAATGCCGAATAGAAACCGAGTCCGAAATGTCCGATTATCTGGTCGTCGTTTGCCTTGTCTTTGTACTTCTCGATAAAATCGGTCGCGCCCGAAAAAGCGATCTGATTGATGTATTCATCGACTTCTTCGGCGGTCATTCCAAGACCGTTATCTATAAATGTAAGTGTCTTGTCAGTTGAATTGACAATGACATCAATCCTTCCTTTATATCCTTCAGGAAGATCGTACTCTCCCATCATAGCAAGCTTTTTAAGTTTTGTGATCGCATCGCATCCGTTGGAGATAAGCTCTCTCATGAAAATATCATGATCTGAATAAAGCCATTTCTTGATTATCGGAAAAATGTTCTCACTGTTGATCGATAAACTGCCTTTTTGTGCCATTGTAATGCCTTCTTTCGTAATGATATGTATATCCGCCCGCCCCAACGCCCTTGGCGGGCAGGACTTTTCTTTTAACCAAAATACAGTTTATTTCCCGCAAAAATAAAAGTCAATACAAAATTAGCACTCAGTTATCCCGAGTGCTAACGAAGTGCTCTTAACCCGCACAAATACGGGCTTTTTGCAAATATTAAACTTTTATAAACCGCCCAGATATTCCTCCGAAAACATGTTTTTGGTAGTGACGTCTTCATCGGTTATGATCTCGATGGACTCGTAAAGCGGCATGTTAAGATTCTTTTTGATACCGGTAAGATATGCCTCGTATGTCTCTTTAAAGACGGCATCCTTTCTTTCCTGAAGTATCGTGACTTTATTGATCTGAGTCTGCTCGATATCAAAGGTACTCACGCACTTTATGATGTGATATCCGTATTCGGTCGTGACGATATCCGAGATCTCGCCGTTATCAAGGTTAAAAGCAGCCTCCTCGAAAGCCTCGGCCATTTCTCCCCTGCCAAAAGAATACGTAATGGCGTCGCCTTCGTTGTATTCCGCGGCCAGCACCTCAAAATCCACCGGTTCTTCTTCGTTTACGGCCTTCTCTCTGATGGATACTGCCAGATCATAAGCTTCCTGCTTGGCGCGGTCCGAGTACTCGACTCTCCGGCCGCTTCCGTCAAGTCCGTAGGTCTTTATGAGTATCTGCTCAACGCTTACCGTTCGGGCTTCGTCGTCGCTTATCTCGGGATTGATGTCCCTTATGATGTAATCGTATACTTTCTCGGCTCTTATGTACTCTGTGTACATCTTTATGACCGTATCAAGATCTGCGCCTGTAAGCTCGCGTTCTTTTGCGTTAAGCCCGTCATAGTAATTCTTGGCTATATCGTTGACACGAGCTTTTTCTTCTTCGTCAAGCGTAATGCCGTAATCATCGGCCATAAGGTTCATTACCTTTATCTGCGCCACTCTTGCAAGCACAAGGTTCTTGATGCTGTCGGAGATTTTTTCGCCGTCAAGCGTTTTGTCCCAGATCTCGCTGCCGTAAACTTCCTCGTACTCGTTTTTCTGGTTGGTGAGATAAAGCATCATCTCCGCTTTGTAGCAAGAGATCGTGTTGATGCGCATGAGCTCGTTTTCGGCAAAGTCTGTTGTGAGCACTATGCTCTTATCCGTACATGCGGTAAAAAGAACGCTTGTTAAACAAATCAGGCCGACCGAAAGACAGATATTTATTTTTTTGATCGCTCTAAAAATCAACTCTTTCAAATCACACACCACAAAAGTTTTTAATGCAGCTTTGGTTTACATAACAGTTTACCGTTGCCTTTAATTTACATAAGTTCTTCAGCGATGACATCGCCTGCGGGAGTGTACCATTTTACGCCGTTTGTGAGAACGTAATCTTCTCTTCCGAGAACACGGTTTATAAAGTCCTCAACGGATTCCAGCTTTGTCTTAAATGCCATTCCCCCGCCAAACACGTTTACCGAATGAACATCGGAGCCCGCCGTTGTGGGGAAGTTATGTTCTTTTGCATAAGCGATGGCACGATCGTCGAATAAAGGATTGTTATGGGATTGCGATTTGGGACTTGAATGGGTGGCGTTTACCGCTTCGCATCCGTCCACATCGTCGGGGTAGAGTTCGACTTTTTCGATATACCACTCTTCCCTGAAGGGGTGGGCCTGGATCACCATTCCGCCCTCACTGTGAACGATCGAGAGCTGTTCGCTGACGGTGGCTTCTTTGAGCTCGGGGTGCCTTTTCATCTTTTCTTCATCGATACCGTAGATCAGGAATTCCGGTCCGTGATATCCGGCTTCATATGCCGGAAATACCTGAAGACCGATCTTTGCGCCTTCTTCGGCGGCTTCCCTGTAACCCGCAAAGAATTGGGTTACCCACTCTTCCCACGGAAGCGATCTGTCAACGCAGGTATTTCCGCCCCAGTTGTGATCCGTTACAAATATACCCGTATATCCGGCTTCTTTGTGTGCCCTTGCCATCTC
>JAEEGL014786786.1_pt1 | contig 94336 bp, 67 predicted proteins | sample 9134231 | NCBI WGS metagenome assembly JAEEGL01 (sample SAMN16246548, study PRJNA631951) | gut metagenome | biome: gut microbiome; feature: rumen; material: fiber-attached | host: Bos | place: Iran: Karaj | collected 2018-10 | reverse complement strand
TTCGCATCTTTGAGGTATCTGCTCGGCAGATCCTCTATCTTTAGGCTCGCACTTCTGCTTATTTCTCTCTTCTCTTCGGTTTTCAAATCTGCTGTCGGGATGTTGTCCATCCCAACCGGCGAGGGCGGCTTATACGCGTGTTCGAGGTAGGTGTCAATTTATTTTTTTGTTTTTTTTGATCCGGGGGCATCCACTGCGTGTATGCCCCCGGTTATTACTGCAGATGAGGCGGCTTCCAGCCGCGTCGGATTTTATTTTGGGCATCCGCTGCGCGTATGCCCCCGGTTATTACTGCAGATGATGCGGCTTCCAGCCGCGGCGGATTTTATTTTGGGCATCCACTGCGTGTATGCCCCCGGTTATTACTGCAGATGAGGCGGCTTCCAGCCGCGGCGGATTTTATTTTGGGCATCCACTGCGTGTATGCCCCCGGTTATTACTACAGATGAGGCGGCTTCCAGCCGCGTCGGATTTTATTTTGGGCATCCACTGCGTGTATGCCCCCGGTTATTACTGCAGATGAGGCGGCTTCCAGCCGCGACAGATCACACAGGCATCCTCCCCCCAAGCTCCAAGCTCCAAGCTCCAAGCTCTAACAGGCATTGCGAGGCGCTATCGATGAATCGCATCCGCGCCGTGATCGACGAGCAATGAGAATAATGCGGGATCGTTGCAATAATACAGCGGCGAGCGATCCCAGCGGTCGCGGGCGTTCACATCCGCTCCGTTCTCGATGAGAATCCTTGCGCATTCGACATCCGATATCCAATGCAGCGGCGTGGCCATATCGTTGTTTCGTGCATTCACATCCGCACCATTCGATATCAGCAAACGCACTTTTTCGGGGCTGCATGCGCCATTGAACAATGGCGTACAACCTTCATGATTGCGGGCATTCACATCCGCACCATGCGATATCAGCAGCGCTGCCCTTTCGGCATCTCCCCCAAGATATAATGCTGTGCATCCCTCGGCATCCTGCGCATCCACTTCAACGCCCAGCGAAAGATAATAGCCGAGCAAATCGATATTCCAGCATGCATGCAGCACGGTCTCTTGTCTGCCGTTGCGCGCATGCACATCGGCGCCGCGCACCACAAGCGCTCTGGCCATTTCCATATTTGAGACAAAAAATAGCGGTGTCAAACCACTGCGGTTGCGCGCATTCACATCCAGCCCCTGAGCGATCAAATAGTCCACAACATCTATGGATGATATGCAATGCAGCGGCGTATCGCCCTCCCCGGTGCACAAATGCACATCTGCACCATGTGCGACAAGCAGCTGCGCGATTTCGGCAGATCTGCAATAAAACAGCGCATTCTGACCGAATTCGTTCACTGCCGCGGCATCCGCACCATGCGCTATCAGACATCTGGCGATTTCGATCGATTCACAATAATGCAGCGGTGTGCGCAGACATGCATCACGCGCATTCACCTCCGCACCATGCGCAATCAATACTTCGGCAACGCCGGCGTTTCGGCAGGTATGCAGCGGTGTGATCTTCCACTTGTTCCGGGCATTCACGTTGGCCCCCTGCGCAATCAGCCTTTCGGCGGCATCGGCAGAATCACAGTTAAACAGCGCAAGATCGCATTGCTCGGTGTCTTCGATTGCATCGCATTCAAGCGGCGTTCTGTCGTTTTCGCCCAATTCACCCAGCCATCCGCTATTCGCCTGCGACGATTCTGTATCTGACGTCGCCCAATCTCCCCATCCATCCGACTGCCAGTTGCCATCTGACGTTTCCCACTGGTCAGCATCCTGCGGATGGTCGATTGCCCGCCCACCATATTTGGCCAGAATTTCAAGAATATCGGGATTGCTGCAATTCATAAAAGGCGTAAATCCACGCGAGTCTGCAGCATTCACATCCGCGCCGTGCGAAAGCAGAAACCTCGCTTTTGTCGGCGATTTGCAATAATGAAGCGCTGTTATCCCACTGCGGTCGCGCGCATTCACATCTGCACCATGCGCAACGAGCATCCGCAATATGGTCTTGTTGCGATAATAGAAAATCGGTGTCTGACCGTTTTCGTCACGCGCATTCACATCCGCGCCGTGTGCGATCAGCACCCTGGCAACCCCTGGCTTTGCGCCGAATAACGGCGTTCTGCCCTCCGAATCCCGCGCATTCACATCCGCACCATGCGCGATCAGCAACTCCGCCACTTGCCAGTTTTTGCACGAAAACAGCGGTGTTGTGCCGGTATAGCCGTCTCCCACATTTCGGCGAGCATGGACATCCGCGCCGTGTGCAATCAGCAACTGCGCAGTCTTCAAATCGTCGCAAAAATGCAGGGGCGTATTGCCATCCCTATCCCGGTGCATCACATCCGCACCGCCGGCAATCAGCAATTCAGCAATCTGATGCGGACAATGGAATGAAAGCGGCGCAGCCCCCCGGCTATCACTCGCATTCACATCCGCACCATGCGAAATCAGCAATGCAGCAACTTCGGAATTCCGGCACCAGTGAAGCGGGGTTCGGCCATCTTCATCCCGCGCATTGACATCAGATCCGGCATCTATCAGTGCCTGCGCCTCATCCAGACTCAGATAAGGCATAAACAGCGTCTTGGATTCCATCTTCTTCCTCCCGATAATTCCTGCCACCCAGGCACCGAAGCGCACCGCGCGACAACGCCCTAAAACATACACAGGGTTATAAAGGAATCTGCCTGTCCGTAAAAATGATTTTTGCCCAAATGATCAAGATATTTCGTGGTTTGTCGCATGGTTACCGCATTTACAATTGGCCCCACTAGCTTACACCATGCAAACCGACCAAAACTGTATAGTTTAGCGAAATGGGGGAGAAGCCCCTTTTCGTCCCTTGCAGGCAGGAGTAGTTCTGGTCACGGGCACAGCGAACGCCCGAACATCCCATCACCCCTCTAAAAACGCTTTGTATACATCTGGTTCTCTGGCTTTCCATGATTCTAACAATTCCGAAACCGCAGCCGGCACAAGGCCGCAAATATCTTTATCTGCAGACATTTTTTTGCGAATTTCACTGCTCGACACTTCGGGCAAATGCGGTATCGGCAATGCCAATGTATTATCGTAACCCTCCCGCGGAAACACCATAAACCGCGCAAGTCTGCACAATTCCTCATAAGCTCGCCATTGCGGCAGCTGTTCGATAATATCAGCACCAACGGTTATATATATTTTTGTATTCGGCTCACGCCGCAGTATTTCCCGCACGACATCAATTGTATAACTCGTCGAATCGTGCAAATCGCGTTCAATCGTAGAAATTGTAACATTTGGTATATGCCCCATCGTCTGCTCAAGCATCTGCAAACGCAAATCATAAGGCATCAGCGATTTGCTAAACGCATGCACATAGGTTGGCGCGACCCATATCCGCGCGCGCGGGCAATACACGTGGAGCGCCGAAACCATCAGCACATGCGCAATATGCGGCGGATTAAAGGATCCGCCATAATAGATCAATGAATCGTTTGTATTCGCTTCGGTTATATGCATTTATTCATCTTTTGGCAGATTATCTGTTGCCTGTTCGTCTGTTTTCTGCGGCGGCAAATCGATATCATAGTTTTGATCATCGAGCACCGCATCGACCTTTCCGCGCCGCAGCAGCAAGCGGCCTTTGCCGCCGCGTTCACCAAGCATCATACGGCGCGCGGAAATCACGATTTCACGGCGATCCGACAACCTCACGCGCACCCCATCTTCGTCGGTATTCACCAGACGCGCAGCCATCACCACAGTTCCCGGATCGAGCGACAACGCGCGATATCCCTTGCCAGCCGTCTTCAGCGACGGCACATCCATCAGTTTGAATACATTGGCGCGCGTATTATCTGAAATCAGCGACACGTATTGCTCTGTACGCGGCAGGCAGGTCGTCATCACCGCATCCCCGTCGTTCAGGCGCATATAATTGCGCCCGCTGGCCGTCGAAACCGCCGTAAACGGCTCAAGCGGCAAACGCACGATTTGCCCCATCCGGCTGATGGCCACGATGCATGCCGCATCCGAAATCGCGCTCTCGTCCATCATTTCAATCAGATCGGCGGGCTTTGGTTTGGGCGGTTCGGCATTCAGCGTCTGCTGGTCAATAATATAAGCGCCGACAATGGTTTCGCCGTCTTCGAGCTTGAATACCGTCGCGATTGGCGTACCGTGTCCGGTGGTTGCGGGCACGTTGTCGGCGAGCATGGTATAAGCCTTGCCGGCCGAAGAAAGCAGCATCAGCGTGGAGCGCGTTGTTCCCCGGCGAATGAACGCAATTGCATCGTTTTCACGCGTGCGAATCGACGACACATCGGTATACGATTTCTGTCGCTTGAACAGCCCCGAACGCGTCACAATCACATAGCATTCTTCGTCGATGATATATTTCTCGGGCGAATAATCGTCGCTTAAATCCTCACCTTCAAACCGCGTGCGGCGGTCATCACCGTAATTCTTCTTCACGTTTTCGAGCTCATCGCGCACGACTTTCCACAGCTTCTTTTCGGAGGCCAGAATCGACCGGATATGCGCGGCCTCCCGATTTTTCGAAGCCAGTTCCGATTCGATCTTATCGATTTCCAGCCGTGCCAGCCGATACAAACGCAGCTGCAAAATCGCCTCGGCCTGGATTTCGTCGATCTCGAATCGCGCACACAGCGCCGCCGAAGCCGCCGGCTTATCCTCCGAATTCCGGATAATGGCGATGGCCTCATCCAGCCCGCCAAACAGCTTCATATAGCCTTCGAGAATGTGGATGCGCTCGAGCAGCTGCGACAGCTGGTACGACAACCGCCGCGTAATCACTTCCAGCCTGAAGCGGTTGAAATACATCATGCATTCCTTCAGCCCCAGCCGCTTGGGCTGATAGACCATCTGGTCGCCCTCGCCAGGCACAATGCACGTGATATTGACGTTAAACCGCGTCTGCAGCGCCGTATGCTTGAACAGATAAGCCATCACCGCGTTCGGGTCCGCGCCCTGCCTCAGTTCGAGCACCACGCGCACCACATCGGTCGACTCATCGCGGATATTCGTGAGCAGCGGCAGCTTATTCTCGCCGATCAAATCGCCGATGGTTTTCACGAGCGCCGCCTTGTTCACCGTATACGGCACGCTCGTCACAATAATGCGGCTGCGTTTGCCGTCCTGTTCGACCGTATAATCGGCCTGAATATCGATGGCGCCACGGCCAGTTTCGTACACTTTTTTGATATCATCGCTAGAGGTCAGGATGCGCCCGCCCGTCGGAAAATCGGGCCCCGGCACGAATTCCATCAAATCATCCAGCGACATCTCGGGATTATCGATAAGCGCGACGCATCCATCGACGACCTCGGCCAGATTGTGCGGCGGCACGTTGGTCGCCATACCCACGGCAATGCCCATCGATCCATTCACGAGCAGCGCCGGAATCGCGGTCGGCAGCACCGTCGGCTCTTTGAACGTGCCCGAATAATTCGGCATAAAATCGACGATATGCTCGTCCAAATCCTCGAGCATTGCCGACGCCACGGGCTGCAGCCGCGCCTCGGTATATCGCATGGCAGCCGCAGAATCGCCGTCGAGCGACCCGAAATTGCCCTGCCCGTCCACAAACGGATACCGCATCGTAAAAGGCTGCGCCATGCGCACCATGGCATCATAAATCGCCGAATCGCCGTGCGGATGGTAACGCCCCATCACCTGGCCCACGACCTGCGCACTCTTCTGATACTTCGCCTCATGAGTGAGGTGCATCTCGTGCATGCCGTACAAAATGCGCCGCTGCACAGGCTTCATACCGTCGCGCACATCGGGCAGCGCCCGGCTCGTAATCACGCTCAGCGCATAGTTCAGATAGCGCTGCCGCGCCGTCTCATACAGTGAAACAGTCTCTATCGTTGCCGCAGTCTGCGGCGTTTTCTGCTTAGCCATCATCCATCCATGAAGCAATCTGCCCCACAATCAGGGCCGCCGTTGTTTACCGCAAATGTTTTTTTTTGTGAAGCTCGCTTTGTGGCAGCCGTCAGAGACGCGCGAACGCTGCGTCTCTGCCTGCCGCCACTACAGCTCGCCGGCGTGCCTATGCCTGCGGCATACGGCCCGCCCATTGTTTATTCGTATACATCCGGCAGATTGCTGTAGTAAAAACGCAGTGAAAAATCGTTCACAGCCAGGCTGGAATTCTCGAAATACGGGTATTCTATACGCTTCATTTCTTTTTCAACACACGACCTGAATTGCTGCGAAGGATTACCGGACCAGCTCATCAATTTATACGATACGGTCTTGCTCTTTTCTATACGCCAGCTCATTCTAAAATCATTGGAATTCGCTGTTTCTATAGCATGCTGCGGCAGCCGTAAATCCGCGCTTGAACGCGCCGGATGCGGACTATCCAGCGCACATTTGAGCAATGCATCCGTGTGATGCGACAATTCCATCAATATCGGCTGTCGCCCGTTTTGTCTTTCGGTTTTCAGCCACAGCGGTTTGACGGTTACGTTCACACCATCGTCAAATCTGGCCGTTTTATTCAAATCATCCAGTATATTCTGAGGCAATTCGGGCAAATCACCGATTTCTTCCTGCCGCATGTCGCCTTGTTTGGCCCCCGAATGGTTCCATCCATATTCTACATATACGGGTTCCGGTTTCGAATTGAACGACATGCGCTCAATCTTATCTGTGATGCATTCTTCCAGTTCTTCATCCGGCGAATTTGTATCAACCAACTTGACATCGCTCACAGTGCCGTTTCTGTTAATCGTCCACCCAAATCTGACTCTATAGTTATAAATAGTATACTTTTCTCCGGCAGTTGATAAACATTTATACACTCCCGCCTGTTTACTTCGGATTTCGGTCTGAATCTGCAAAGCCGATACACCACCATCCGTTGTGGCTTTCATATTTACTTTGTGATCATTTGTCTTGTTGCGATAATTCTCGGGTTCTTCGGAATCATCGGGGAGTTCCGGCTGAATGCTGCCAAGCGCTCTCAAGAGCGGCTGGTGTTCCATGATATCGAATTCTTCGCCGGAACCGCCGTCATCCTCATCCGCTTCTTCTGCATCCACAGCGTATTCATCCGCAGATTCGGTCTGGAAATAGGCTTCGTCATCCGCAGCGTGGCGTTTGCACGATACCAGCGGAAAAACGAGAACAAAGATGCACAACAAAGACGACCTTAACAACAGCGACGAACCGATATGCATGATGCCTCCTGTGATGTTCTGGGAAAAAATCAGCCGCACACGCCCAAAGCGCATGCGGCCTGTACTATCGGGTTCTATACGCGACAAAAAGCATCACGTGATTGAACGAAATCAGACTGGAACATCGCACTGACTGGTTGCGGGGTTGCACCAGATTTTGCCATTGGTGTTATCCACACAGGCATCGTCAGCATCTTCAGGGTCGCAATCGACGACATCTGTTGAAATTTCGGGCTCGCCGCAAATACCCTCACTAAGGCATTCAGTTTTACCATTGGTATTACCCGAGCAATCCTGGCTGCCGTGAGACGGGTCACAATTGACGACTTCGATCGGCTCGGTGCAAAGACCATTACTACCGCAAATCGTCTTGCCATTGGTGTTGCCGGCACATGCATCGGGTGAAGCTGAGCAATCGGCGACTTCGACCGGTTCAGAACAAACACCGCTGGCGCATACGTTTTTGCCGTTTGTATTGCGGGCGCATGCGTAGGCATTATCAGCACAGGACGTAACTTCAATCGCATCATGGCAGGTGCCGTCGACGCAATAGATTTTGCCGTTGGTGTTGCTGGCGCAAGGATTCACACCAGTCGTTACATCGCTGCAATCGCGAACGATGTCGGGTGATTCACAAATCAGATAATCCTCTTTGCACAGCAAGGACGCGTCATCACAGCTGTATTCATCGTCGCCCTCGACGCCGCCGGGCACTGTGATGCAGGATACCGCAACGCATTTGTTTGTATCGGGATCGCATGCCTTGAGGTCATCATCGCGATCGGCACAGTCGTCGGCGGATTCACATTCAACCGGCTCGATGCATGCATGCGTCACGACATCACATTTGATTTTGCCATTATCGTTATTGGCACACTCATCCGCTGTTGCATTGGGATCGCAAACAGAGACATTTGAGTTAATCACAGGTTCGACGCACTTGCTTGTCGCATCGTCGCAAACCGTCTTGCCATTGGTATTGTTGGCGCATTCATCGGTTGCGGCATCGGGATCGCAGTCATCGACATTCTGATGCGAAGCGGGTTCGACGCACTTGCTGGTATCGTCGTCGCAAACCGTCTTGCCGTTGGTATTGCTGGCGCATGCATCTTCCGAAGCATTGGGATCGCAGTCATCGACATTCTGGTGCGATGCGGGTTCAACGCACTTCTTGCTCTTATCGTCGCAAACCGTTTTGCCATTGGTATTGCTGGCGCATGCATTGGCATCGGCCGAACAGTCTTCGACATTCTGGGGCCCCTCAGGCTTGATGCAGTTACCGCTCGAAGTTTCACATTTGGTTCTGCCATCGGTGTTGCTGGCGCACTGCGTATCGCTCGTGCATTTGGTACTGTCGGAAGGTGCCTCGCAGTAATGCACTTTCAGATTGCAATGCGTGAGACCATCGGTGCGCGAAGCACAAACGTCATCACTCATACATTCAATGCGGTGCATTTCAGCATCACCGCAGCCGGCAAAAAGACCACAAAGCAGGCAAGCTGCAACAAAACGTAATTTACGCATTCAATATCTCCCAAAAAGCGAACGATTCAGCTCGTTCTGTTTGTTTTTGCATGATGATTTGACGAACGGTTTGCCCCGAAAATGAACCGGGGAATCCACCGAGAGAGTATAAATATCATTTTTTTATTGTCAAATGTAGTGAAAGCGTTGCGGCGTATGTGCAAAAGCACATAGCCGCAGCGACCGGGCGTAATCGTGCGCAAAGCGCCGATTAGCCCGGTGCCGATGATGCAGCGGCCGCAGGCCGCAAAGCATCGCCAACCAAAACCTACAAATCTGCGGGCAGATGAATCGCGTTCTGGAATGAACAGACGCGGATTTTAAGCGCCGCAATGCTGCCCGGGCAAACAGGCGGCACATGGCAGTTTTGAGCGTCGTGGGCGCATTGCAGGTCGCGATCGCACAAATCGCGCAGGTATTGCGTATCGGTCTTGAGGCCCTCGAAGATCGGCGACAGTTTTGCCGCATCGAACGTCGATTTGTCGCTGTAAACCTGCCAGAACGACTGCGTGAGATCGTCGGGCCACAGTGACAGCGCGGCGATGCGCTCTTCCTTTACGCTACATGCATCCTGTGCATCGAGAATCTGGCGGGCTGCAGCAACTTTCTGGCGCTGCGTATCGAGGAACTGCGCGGGCGACATATCGGGATCCTCATCGCTCGTCGTATTTGTGCGGTTGAGCACGAGACTGAGCTGATGGTGATGGCACTGTTCGTGGCATGTTTCGTCGCTGCTGCTGCAAACATCAAGGCATGCCATGGTATAGGTCTGGGAATCTTCGAGCGTGTATGCGAGATTTCGGAGTTTCCAGGCGCTGAGCGGGTTGGGGAAAGCCGTGCGGTACAGCATCTGCGTGCCGCAGAGCGTGGCGGCGAGCAAACCAAGAACGACGAGCAAACGAAGGATATCGTAGGTGCAGGCGGGTTTGGGATTATCGCGAACGTCGTCGGACGGGATCACGGCGTGATTGCTGCCGCCGGTGTATTGAATCGCGAAATTGGGGCGCGCGGGATCGAACAGAATGATCGGCACGATATCGGGGCGTTCCCACTGGCGGCGCGACATTTCATACGAGACGCGATTGTCGGGCGCATAAGCGATCGACTGGTTGCTGCGGGCGCAGTTCAGCCATTTGCCCTCGGCAATGCAGCCAAAACGCAGCAAATAGTAGCGATTCCAATAGGTCCATGAGATTGCGATCCAGACAACGGCAATCACCGGCAGGCTCAGCACGACAATCCACGACAAAAACGTCGTAAACGCATCATCGAAGAAGAACGGCACGGCCACAACCAACGCCACAGCAAGACCGATGACGATGCTGATGCAAATTCTGAATATGGGCGTTGCAAAGATGCTTGGGGCCAGGAAATACCGGTTATCGCGATCGGAAATAAAGCGCCTGTTTTCGGCGTCGAAGATATCGGTCGGGGCGATGTCGTCGGTATCGCCCGAGGGCGATTTGAGCAGGGATTTTCGGCCGAAGCCATGGCGCCACAGCATCACGGCAAAGATCGACAAGAATGCGATGCCGGCGAGCAGCCATGCGAGCCAGGTGGGAGCATGGGATATATCGTCGGATTTGAGCGAAATCGCCGGGAGTTCGCGCAGATGTTCACCGGCCTCAGACGACGGCACAAAACAATCATCTTCCGAAAGACAATAGCCGTACCATTTTTCCTGCGGCGTCTGGAGTTCTTCGAACTGAGCGGGATCAAGGCCTGCGACGGAGACTTTGTCGACAGACGACGGATGCGCGCGATCAGCCAGAACGGCCCACGCAGTCGACTGCGCATCGGCAGAGGCTTCCTGCAGCACGAGGGCATGCGAAATTCTGCTGATGGCAAGCGGCAAATCGCGCCATGGCGCGGAAATCCAGTCGGCCGGCACTTCGGCGATCTGGCTGTTGGTCAAATCAAAGATGACGTACTGTTCATCCGACAGCGTGACGAGCACAAACTGAGGCAGCGATGGGATAATTCCGGCTTTTTGAATCGTGCGGCCGCCGATTTGATCCTGCATCAGCGTAGCGATTTTTGCGCCGGTACGCGCATGCCAGGCGACGAGCGCCTCGCGGCCATCGGGATGTATCGTAATCAGCGTATCGTGCCGCAGGTCTGCCAGCATGCCGGACGATGGATAATCGACCTGAGCCAGGCGTTTCCATGTGATTTCGGTCGTATCAATGAGCAGCGCGCGGTTATCGTTGCCGCCATCCAAAGCCACGATATCATCCTGGCCCATTGCGACAGGTGCCTGCCCGGGTTCGGGGAGTTTCCAGTATTTCGTTTCGAAACGGTTTTTGAGAAAAACGCCAAGACGCGCAACCATTCGGACGATATTGGCATCGATCGTCACGCCCGTCGCATAAACCGTGCCCTTGCCAAGTCCCTTGAGCGTCGCGGTCGCATTGATGCTGGCGCGCGTCCACGAATTCTGGTCGAACTGATAGTAAATGAGACGGCCGTTATGCCTGTTCCAGACCATCAGTCCCGAGTCGTCGAGTGAATATTCCAAATCTGTCACCGGCTCGAACGAAACGTCGTTCTGATTCACCCATTCCGGTCCATCTGAACCTTCTTCGGCATGATTCCAGACATGCATTTTGTCGGTCTCAATCACCACCAGACGGTCTTTCTGCCAGACGACATCCAGCGGCACCGACGACAATTCGAGCGACGATTCTTCAACGACCTCGCTGTCTGCAGGGCAGCGGACGATATGTATATGAATGCCGTTTTCATCCTGCGAAAGAATGGCGTGATGCGTGTGATTGCCGGGATCGGTGGCAACGACTTCGGCATTTGGCCACGGCTGATGCCAGACAACCCGGAAATGCGCGTTTTCGAGTGCATAAATATTGGCACCGTCGGCATAAAACAACAGATTCCGGTTATCGAACAGATAGCGGATGGGGTCGATGCTGCCGGGAATTGCCGGTGCAAACTGGCCTTTTGGAGCACCGAAATCAAAACGATAAAAATCGGTGCTTCCGGCATCTGTGCTGCAAACCGCACCATCCAGCACAATTCCCGATGAATTCTCGTTCCACAAGCCACTGCCAGGCTGACACTGGATAAAGGGATCTGCAAAAGCCAATGCAGCGCCCATCAGGCTCAATCCAAAGCAGGCGATCAGTCTTAGCCAGATACTCACAACGCAACTCCGAATGCAGTTCGGCCCCCAACGAAATCAAAAAACTGCGCCCATTATATGATAACTCTGGCTAAAAGTTAAAAAAAATGCGTCATTTCGGGACAGCAGCCGCAGGCAAAGCCCGCGGCCGCACAGCATCATCAGATCAGAACGATTGGATTGAGCCAGCCCAGTATTTTGCGGTGCAAAGGCGTTTTGAGCGCCGCTTCGTTGCGGGCTATCGGATATGAATCGCGCAATATTCCAAGCTGTTCTTCCGAAACCGATCCGCCCATTTTGGGCGCAGATGCGATATCGACGATTTGTTTGGTCGCACTCTGAACGCCGGCAACATTGAGCGCAAACGATTCGAGCGTATGATATTTGCGCCAGTTATAGCCATACATGCGCCAGGCAAATATCGTCCCGCGCAGCACTTTATAGGCATCGGCCTGGCTGTGCACACTGCGGGCACTGATGAGGATATAGGCCTTGCGCACATAGCATCCAATCAGGAACAGGATGCAGAATCCACCGATACCGCCCCAGATTGCAAGCCATGGGATGGTGAACGAATCCTTGCGGGCTTCGGGCGATTTTCCGCCGCTCTTGTCGTCGCGGGCCAGTTCTCCAAACAGCGATTCGAGATCCTGCCGGACGAATTCGCGCGGCGGCTCATCGCCATTTTCGGGAAAGACTTCGAGCGTCACCCAGCCGACGCCATCGACATAAATCTCGGGCCATGCATGCGCCTGATTGCCCATAATCAACACAGCCGAATTCGTGCCGCGCAGCCGGTTATCGATGGCATAACCCAATGCCACACGCGCCGCAATGCCCTGTGAACGCAGCAGATAAACCGCTGCATGCGCGAAATGGACGCAGTAGCCCCGCAGCGATCCAAACAGGAACGAAGCCGTCGGATCGTCGGCATCGATGTGCTTTGTCTTTTGCGTATAATAGCCCTCTTTTTCGAGCCATGTCTTGATATACAGCGCCTTTACGACATCATCGCCAGTGAACCGGGGATCGATCTTTCGCACGATGATATCCGACAATGCCTTGTATCTTGGATCGTCTGGAATCGCGAGGTAATGCGCGCGCTTTTCCTCGCTCCATTCCTGCGGAATGCTGTGACGGCCGATGAGACGGACGACATCCAGTGTGAGCCCGAGACTATCGACGCCATAGGCCGAAACAAACAGCTTCGGATCGGGATTCTGAATCGGGAAAACGTGTTGTCCCATGGCGAGCTGAGGCGGCTGCGAGTGCTCTTTGAACAGGAACATCGAGGTTGAGATTTTTTCGTGCAAAGACTCGGACTGCACCGGTACGGCATCGAGTGCCCCCGTAAGCGGCATCGATGAAATCACGTCGTCATCCATCTCGGAATCGACCAGATGATTGCCGTCGTACTGGCTTAACACGGTCTGACGGAAATGGAAAATGCCATCGCCGGGCTCATATTCGTCGTAGAAAACCGCCACGGCGACGGGCTTGGGATCCTCCTGTCCGGTCGGCCCCTGATTACTGTTGTTATTCTTATTGCCGCCGCCTTTGTTTTTGTCGGTTTTATCGTCGTTGTCGTTGTCTTGATCCTTGTTTTCGTCGTTGCCCCCTGACGATCCGTCCTTTTTATCTTCGGTGCTGTTCAGCCCGAGGGGATCTTCGACGTTGAGCGGCAAACGCCATCCGCTCATCACCGTGGCTGCCAGAAATGCAATGAGCACGAGCAAAATCATCGAATAGATGGCACGTCCGATTCTGACGCGGCCAAACAACATTGGCAAAGCCAAAAAAGCAGAAGCAATGCCCATCCATCTGTAGACCTCGATGGGATCGTAGTTGTTGCCATAGAGGTAATCGGCGAATTCACGCGGGCTGGTGAGATTAAAATCGCGGTGGGCAAAGAACAGGAATACGAGCGTCCCAATAATCAAACAGGATTCGACGATTTGGGCAGTCCGATACCTGAGCGAGAAACTGCGGGTTAGAAAAACGATACCGAATACGAGTCCTGCATAGTACCAAAAGCGGGAAGATTTGATGGTCGTGGCGACATCGACGAGACCGATCACATTGAGCGTGAGATAGCTGCCGAGGAGTCCGCCAATAATGAGGATGGCCGAAAGCAGCACGCACCAGAGCATGCGCAGCCGCACGCGAGCCAGCATCCATGCCATCAACGCGGCCAAACAAACTGCGGCGACGACGACGACATGGCCCGCACCAGTGACCAAAGGCCACGTGTAACCAAAAGCGCTCAGCGACAGGAGCAAAATTTTAAGAATCTGCACCCATGCAGATTCTGTGAGGTTTTCCAGTTTATTCGTACTCATTTCCAGTCCCGTGCTGCTCCGGTTGCGATATCGACAACGCGGACCGTCCCCATTGCACTGAGTTTTTCACAAATCAGTTCGCGATCATTTTGCTGCTGCTGCTCGGTATCGGGACGCATCAAAATGCGACGCAGTTTCGACGTTTTTTTCACATTTCGGTTGGTATCGTCGCCATTCACCGACATGATGAATATGGGGCGCACCTGATACTGTGCGACGAACTTGCGGACGACTTCGATCCATGCGCCGATGCGCTGGGGAACGAGCAAAAAGCAGTTATTCATCATGGCTGGCGAAACGAGGGGGGCGACCGACATCAAATCCTCGCCGCCGCGGTTGCGGTGGTTCACGGAATCGACGACATCGTCCATGCCTTCCTGTTTATCCTTGACGATTCTGTTGGAGCCATCGGCAGCAAAACACAGGTCGCCGTCATCTTTTCCAAAAGACGACAAAAAGGCGCGCGCCATAGAAGCCGAAGCCTCATCTTCGCGCCCCGACACGAAATAGACGAACATATCGTTTTGCTCGACGATGGCGGGTTCGGGGGCGCGCACGACGAGTTTGCGGCTGCGTGCAAAGACTTTCCACAAGATGAGTTTGAGCGGATCACCGGCCTGATACCGGCGCATTTCGACGAGTTCGCCCTTGGGATCGCCCTCGGGATGAGAATAGCCATCGCCGGACGTGCGCGTCTGAAACGCCTTGATTTCAAACTGTCCCGAAGCCGGAAGCACTTCGATATCGGCAGTCTGGGCCATTTTGAACGTCATTGCTGTGAGGCCGAAGATATCGCGCACCGAGATGATGCGTTCGAGTGATTTAATACGTCCTCGGCCTGCCGGTTCCAGCCACTCGCTTTCCCACATCGCACCGCGTTTGGCATGACGTTTAAAGGACGTATCGGGCATCGACACGCTGATTTCGACAAATGGCAGAAAGAATGGGCAAAACACCTGATACTGCGAACTGATGTGACCGCCGACTTCGTTTTTGCAAGCCAGCATCAGATCGAGATTGTGCTGGCGGGTGCACAGAAATACAAGACCAGCCGAGATGAGGGTAAAAAACAGCAGGACAGCCCAGACCAAAAGCCACAGCAAAACAACGGTGTAGAGAATCTGATTGGCGTGAGCGCTGACTTCCCAATACCAGACGTAATACAGAAGCGCAGCCAGTATGATGCTGAGCCAGGTGAGCGGAAACAGGCCGCGGGCGGTTTTGAAGATTCGCCCGACGCTGTAGCCAATTCGTCGCCACGAAAACGTTTTTCTTCGAGTGAGCCAGTTCATAAATCGATTGCAAACACAGGAACGCGCCCCAACAGGGCATAAAAAGCAAGGCTCTGTACGGCAGGCGAGCGGATATCATGCAAAGGCGTATGGCAGGTCAAATCATCGCAGCAATCAGACCGCCAGCAAGGCGTCTCATCTGCATCGCAACAGGGAGTGTCCCAGACACGCCCCAACAGACCAACGAACCACCAAAACCTGATAAGCGCAGCACAGCAGCCGCAGACAGCCAAAAGAAAGCGCGCCGTATGGGCACCATAGGCGCGCTCGCAGTGCGTATCGGCGCAGCCGATAGCACGCGCAAACCATGAAAAACACTATACGGGATCGAAGATCATATAGATGGCCTCGCTGTCGCGCAGACCTTCGATGGCGACATGAATGCGCAGCCACGAGCGGTTGAGCAAATCGACGAGCGCGTCGAGCGCTTTGCGGTGGCTTTCGTCGCCGTAGAGCATCGATTCCATTTTGGCGCGGATTGGGGGCATCATGCGGAAGCGCCATGTATCGAGGACGATTTTGTTGGCGTCGAGCACGTCGCCGCTTTGCAGGATTTCGCGGCACATCGAGAGCAGCGGGCCGTAACCGATGAGGTTTTTGTGGCCGCCGACCGCGATGAGGATTTTGTTGACTTCGTCCCACAATCTGACGGTATGTCCGACGTATTCTTCGAGACGGGCGAATTCGGCGCGCGAACGGCCTGCAAGCATTTCGGTTTTGAGCTGTTCGGCAGATTTGGCGGGCAGATATTCGACGGCGAAGGTCTGGAAGAGATGTTCGTCGACGCCCATTTCGAACAGGCCGGTTTCGGTGGCGGTGCCCAGAATGTAGACATTGCCGGGAATAAAGAAGATGCGGCCCGACTGGCTGAGGCGGATGGAGCGCGCGCCCGAGGCTTCGAGATCCCAGGCGCCGGGACCGCCGTTTGCGCCATTGCGCCACGGCACGCGGGCAAAACTGTCGAACATGTGCGAGACCTCGCCAAAGACGTCTTCGATGCGCGCCTTGTCGATGCAGTCGACCATGAATACGAAATCTTTGTCGGGATTATAGGCAGCAGCGCGGCACAGCGACAGGAACAGGCCCTCCTGGATGTTGTCGTTGGTGAACGGCTCGAAGAAATAACGGGCATCGGTGATGTGATGCGCAATCACGCGCGGGGCGCAGTGCTCGATGGTCGGACGCACCGAAGCATCATCGCCAATCACGCGGCGTTCCACCATATCTTCGTAGCAGGAATTGTTGTGGAAAACGGTCACGCAGTGCATGCCGATTTCGCGGCCGGTCATGGCTTTCCAGTTGCGAAGGATTTCTTTGGAAATGTTGGCCTTGCCGATATTGGCGACGCCGTAGAAGATGAGATTCTTGAATCTGCGCAGGCGATCGAAGCGCTCGATGAGCGTGACGCGATCCTGACGGTCGGCGGTATCGTCGTTGCCCGGATAGGTTTCGTCGATGACCTCGACAAAACGCGTCACGAGCGTATCGAAATCGGTGATGCGGACATTTCCAAGACGCGGCAATACCTTGTCGGCGACACGCGGTGGAAGATCGTGAATACGCACGCTCCACAAATACAGATTCCACTGATCGGTCGTTAAATCATCACGATGCGGACTCTCTATGACGCGCAGAATCCATGTGAGGGTGCGCAGCGGAAACGGCATCACACCGACGTCGTCCTGTTCCAGCAGCGGGGCACTGGCTTCGTGCCATTGCGTTCGAACCTGCTCATTCACGATATCCATTTCGGATGTATCTCGGAAATCCATAATATACTTGACGACTTCTTCGTCGACGAAGCAATGCTCGCCATCCGGGACCAGCCAGCGGCACGACAACCCAGTTTCGCGCCAGAACAATCGCAGCTCACTCACATGCGCACTCAGCGCAGCCGAAAGAATCTCACGGTTATTGTCTTTGTCACCCATCGCATTGCTCCTTATAGAAAAACGCATCATTGCATGCACACATGCATGCATATTTTACCAGACTATCGCATGAAATAATATTTAATAATTCATTAACCATTTAAGACGACCGGCGATCTGAGCGTGACGACATCGATCTCGGGCGGCACACCAAAGCGCAGCGGCGGTCCCCAATAGCCCGTGCCGCAGCTCACAAAAGCCGCTTTGTCGCCCACCATATAAAGTCCGTGCGCGTATTTGTGCATCGCATTGATGATATAGGATAGAGGCCAGAACTGACCACCGTGCGTATGCCCCAGCAGCACCAGATCCGCACCAAGTTTAAAGCAGGTATCGACCGACGATGGCTGGTGCACCAGCATCAGGCGGAACAGATTGTGCGGAATTCCCGTCAGTGCTTTGGCCGGGTCCGATTTCCAATTACGGTTGCGGCGATCACCGCGGTAATCCAGCGCACCGGCCACCGCAAACCGAGTCCCGTTCACATCGACAATCTCGTGCGCATTGTCGAGCACATGGATGCCCAGCGACGCAATCTTCTCGCACCAGCCGGCCGCATTCCACATGTGGTCGTGATTTCCGGTCACAAACCAGGTGCCATAGCGAGCTTTGAAATCCTGCATCGGGTCGATCCAGTCGCCAATCAGATCGGGAAATCCGTCGGCCATATCGCCCGTAATCGCAATCATATCGGGTTCGAGCGCATTCGTCTCTGCAACGATGTCAGCAATATCATCGCGGTAAATCGTATTGCCCACATGGATATCCGACAGATGCACAATTTTGAATCCATCCAGCCCCGCCGGGATCGACGGCAGACGGATTTCGATTTGCCTGACCACACGCCTGGTCTTGGCGTAATACACAGCCGCTGGCGTGAGCGCCAATGCGCCTCCGGCAATCCCCGCCGAACGCACGATGCCCAAAAACTCGCGCCGTGACATCGGGGTGCCTTGCGGCTTCGATTCGACCGGCAGCTGTTCGGTTTCTATATTTTTGGGGAGTTCTGCAACATCTGCATCACCACTTTCTATAGTATTATTTTTAATACTATCATCTTCAACACTTTCCAATTTGTCTGTATTTTCTATTTTTTCCGAATTACAATTTTCAACATTTTCAATTTTGACATTTTCTATATTTTCATTTTTATCACTTTCTAATATTTTCGCATTGCCAATTTCTGTATTTTCTATACTTTTATCTTTCTTATTCTTGATAGCGCGAATGTATTGTACCAATTTTACCGCAGCCAGCACGATATCGACAGCGACGAGCAGCAGAAACAGAACGCACAAAAACGTGATATCATAATACAGCAATGGCAGCAATTGTTCGAGATGCAGCGTATGATAGATTTCGGGATACCATGCCGTTCGAAGCGTGAGCGGCAGCGCAAGCGCCGCAAACCACACGACCAGCAATATCAATGTCGACCACAGGATCTTCGAGCGCAAGCGCAGCCGCAGCGGACGCACCAGCCGCAGCATGAGTAAAATTGCGATTGGCACCGAGACCAGCAGAAACATCAATATAATTTTTACATTTGTGACATTCAGAAACATAGACATGCAACCGCTCAGCTCAAAATCACATAGTAACGGTCAGCCTCTTTCACCAGAACGACGCTGCCGCTTTCTTTAACGGCCAGCTCGCCATAAGTATTCCAATCAGCAGCCGACAGATAGCAGCCGATATCCGCCCCCGCACGGCGCCATGGTGCGGTGAGTTCCAGCCACTCCAAAAACGGCATCACTGCTTTGGAAATCACCAGTCCGGGAGTCGTTTCGAGCGCCAGCGATTCAATGCGGCAGCGATGCACGGCGATGTGATCCAGACCAAGTTCGCGGATCACCAGCCCCAAAAAAGCATATCGTTTGGCTCTGGGTTCGACCAGGATCATTTCGGCTTCGGGATGCACGATTTTGATTGGCAATGCGGGAAGCCCCGCGCCCGAACCGATATCCAGCACCGGCCCCGAAATTCTGCCATCCCGAACGCGCAGCAGCTGCAGCGAATCCCTAAAACCGCACTCGACAATTTCGCAGGCAGTTGCAAAACCGGTCAGATTCGTGCGTTTCTGGTATTTCAGCAAAAGGCCGATATATTTTTCGAAACGCTCCGAAGCAAGCCGGTGCCATCCGATCCGGTTTTCGGTGCACCATGCTTCCAGGCCGCGCACAGCTTCTTTCAGATCATCCATTCGATACTCACGCACATAAAAAAAACGCGAAACAATCACTGTTCCGCGTTCTCAAATCGTCTCACCTCAATTATTCGTCGGAATTCAGCGTCGTCATAATTGCGCCGCCATCCGGCATGTGGTAGCCATAAATCGCTGCATCATAGACGCCCGTCACATAGCTGGCCGGAGCCGTCTCGTAGATGATGAGGGTGCCAGAACCTTCGGCCTGAACCGTCAAATAATGATGCTCATTGTTATAGCCCAGCATGAGCGAATGCGTATTTGGCTTGGGCTGTTTGGTGAGTCCAAGGACGTAAAAGATACCGATGCGCTGCTTTTTGTCGAACATCGTCCCAAGCTTTTTTATCACCTTATCGTAGGATTCTGCGATGTGATAAATCTGCTTGCCGAAGATATTGACGGCATTGGGTTCGTAAGTCTTGCTGGTGACGGTGAAAGGCCAGTCGAGCCAATTTGTCTCGAGATCGCTGAAATCGTAAGGATATTCGGCGAACCCGACGGCTGGCGCAGCGACGATCGCCGCAGCCAAACACAATCCGGTGAGTATCTTTCGCATCGTTATTCCTGATTAGCCCTAGAAAATCGGGTAATTTTTCTGCTCGCCCATCGGTACAATCAGCGTATCGACGATGGCACGTTCCAGGATATTGGTCGCAGCCGCTTCGGCACCAGACCTTGCCTGGAAAGCTTTCTGGTTTTCCTTGAGGTTGTCGGCCAGCACATCGAACAGATTATCGTCCTGAAGGCCCTTGTCGATCGCATCTTTCATATAGACGACGGTATCCGAAGCCATGGCTCTGGCAAGTCGTTCGCAGCGTGCTCTATCAAATCCCATTATCTCTTCTCCCGGTTAAAAACCTTTGCAGGCAGCCAGCCACTAAAGCCGACTATTGTTTATATTTTCACGATTTAACCTTCGTTGTCAAGCATATCCGACAGCGGGGCCCGAGGCACCTAATCGTAGGCAGTTTTCTCCATTTCGCGGATCTCGTCGTAAATCTTGAGGTATGCCTGATATCGGAACGCGGCCAGCTCGTCGGCTTCGACCGCAGCGCGCACCGCGCAGTCCGGCTCGTGCGTGTGGCTGCACGGCTGAAACCGGCAGGTCTTCGCATAAGATTCGAACTCCGGAAAGCAGCTGCTCAGCTCCTGCGACGGAATGCCGGTGATGCCGAATTCCCGCACGCCCGGCGTGTCGATCACGAATCCGCCCGCTTCGAACGGCAATAACCGCGAGGTCGATGTCGTATGCCGTCCGCGCTCGGCTTTTAAACTAATCTCGCCAGTCGACAGATTCGCGCCCGGAAACAGCTCGTTGAGCAGCGACGATTTGCCGACGCCGCTGTGCCCCAAAAACGCCGAATGCCGCTGCTCAAGCGTCTGCTTAATCGTGTCGAGCTCGATGCCCTCCCGGGCCGACGCCATGATGCACCGATAGCCCAGCGCTTCGTAAAGCCGCACATAGAGCAGGTCGATTTCTTCGGCCAGCTCCCACTTGTTCACGACGATGAGCGGCTCCAGATGCCAGTGGTGTGCGCACACCAGATACCTGTCGATGAGCCCCGGTTTGAGCGGCGGCGCGCCCACGCTCGCGACCACGACCAGCGTATCGAGGTTGGCCACCAGCGGTTTTGCCCGGCGTCCGCCCGGTTCAAGCCGCTCGACCAGACTCGTCCGCGGCTCGATGCGCTGAATCACGCCCTGATAATCGCGCTTCTGCACGGTCTCGGAGTGAATCACAAACGAAACGCGGTCGCCCGGCACGGGTCGCCCCTGACGGTACTTTCTGCCCAACAGCGAGCATGCGTAGGGTTTATCGACGGCGATGCGATCGCCATCGAGCCGGCACACAAAGACGACCGGCCCCAGCACCTCAACCACAATCCCAATTTCTTCCATGCGCCCCAACCATGCTATTCGTTCAGCTTGCGGCCTGTCCACTTGCCGCCGCCGGTGTACTTGTCACCCATGCCCCATTCGCCCGTGAACTCCTGGCCGTCGTCGCTGATGACGAAATAGCCCTTTCCGCGCACTTCGCGGCGCCCGACCTGGAAATCGCCCGGCTGCACCCAGTCGAAGATGAACACGCCGCCCTGCACAACGCCGTCGACGGTGCCGCCCGATCTGTAGTCGAACGTGCCATGCATGCCGCCATCAGCGCGCTGTGACATGCGCATATCGCCGTATTCATTCGAAATCCACCTGCCCGAAAACGACGCGCCGGCCGGCATCTCCTTCTGCGGCAAATCGGGCCCCGATGCACACGACATCGCGCCCAGTCCAAGCACGCCCGCCAAAAAGCCAACACATAATGATTTCAATCGCATCTTCTACCCCTCAAATTGCGTCAGGTCACAGGTACGGCACAAGGCCACAAACCATCCGCTCGATTTATACATAAATATAACGGAATGTCAAAAAGCGCATTTGGTTGATAGTGTGCCCGCGCTTGCCTAGCGGCTACGCGCCGGGGGGCGATCTATGGCGCCTGCGCCGCCATACGATCGCCCATGGATTGTATCCATACTAATTATACAATTAGATTACTATGCGCCAACCACTGAGCTCACATCGACGATCTCCGCTGCCATTGCGCGTTCTATCGGATACGGGTATGGCATGCTGTAAACTTTTTCAGTTTTACCCATACTCTGTATAAGATACAAAATCGGAAGCGGATCACCGGGTTTACAATAAATGTGTGGATCCTCGTGAACAATACAGCTATGCACCAGGTCTGTCTTTCGTGCATCATCCGGCGGGTTGAATTTGTATTGAATCCTGAATTTTGGGTCGCCGTCTGTGCCAAATGTATCCATCTTTGCCAAATAGATACAATCTTCATCATTCTGCGGCACATATTCTATACTTACAATGGTCGCAATGGTTTTGCGGCCATCCATCAGCAGCCGCCGGCGTTCGACCCGCAGTTTATCGTCATCCTCGTGTGCAGACTGTCTTTCCAGATACTGTATCTCATTCATTGACGGCACCACATGCATCGCAATCATAAAATAAGCCGCAAACACACCCAGCGCAATCAAAGGGCTCAAACCGGCAGCAAAAATGATAAAAATCACTAAAAATACAATAACGGAAAGCGTACTAAACCTCGACACCACAGCCGGATCTGTCTGTCCGTCCTTGCGCAGCGGAAGTTGTATGATTTCATCCGGATCAATATCAAAAATATCCGGCACATCCCGCAAAATTGTATCCGGCAGCTTCTGCCACAAATCGATGTTGCCCGGTTCTCCAATACTGTTCACAGCCAGCAGCTGGTTTTGATATGCCTTGTCTTTTTTGGTGCGGACATCGGCATTCCTGAACACCCCGTTTTTATAGTTCGCAAACCGTTTGCGCAGCTGCTCGATATCGCACAGCCTGTTTTTCACATCGGGCTCGAGCATCTGCCGCAGCGTCGCAACCAGCACCGGCGGCTGCGACTCCACCTCGGGCTCGAATATGAGCCGAAAATCTTTGGTGGGCATGGTTGCCGGCGATTTTCCCGAGAACATCTCGACCGCAACAGCGGCAAGTGAATAGATATCACTCGCAGGCTGAGGACGGCCCATCAGCTGCTCGGGCGGCATATAGCCATAGGTGCCCGCAACCGTCGAACCACCGCTTTGCACCTGCGGGTTCGCAACCGCCCCAAAATCTATCAGCGACACCTGATAACCGCCTTCAGACGGCGTGAGCATGATGTTTGACGGCTTGATATCGCGGTGCACAACAGGTTCCGCGCGATTCTGCAGCCGATACAATATCCGCAGCAGCTGAATGATGATATCGTACACCTCGTCGGTCGAAAACCGATGCCCCGCTCTGAGCATATCCCCAAGCGACGCGCCCTCGATATATTCCTGCACCAGATAGGAACAGGGGGGATTATCATCCAGGCATTCGATGGCTTCATAAAACCGCGCAACGCCGTCGATGTCCAGCGATGACAGCACCTCGACCTCGCGGTGAAACAGATCGTACTCTTTCCAGCTAGATACCGATTCGATATTCAGCTGCTTAATCGCAACCGACCGTTGATCGCTCAGACGTGTGGCGAGAAACACCCGGGCCTGTGATCCCTTGCCGAGCTGACGAATAAACCGGTATTTTCCGGCCAGCGACGGCGGCGTCAGCATCCGCTGTACAGAAATGCCGGATACGCCCGATTCAGGCTGCGAAACCCGCTCGCGTTCTTCGTCTGCCGACGATATGGTCTGAAATGCCCTATCCGTCATCTCTACAAACACACCTCGAACGACGCGCTCGCCCGCTCCTTCCGCTTTTCCAACAGTTTGCGTTTAAATTCAGATAGCTTTTCGCTGTCGGGACTGATATTTTCCGGCACCGAATCCACACCGGAATCACCTAAATACAAATCGAGCAGCATATCGATCACCTTGCCGGTAAGGATACCGGGATGATCGATCTCAGACACCAGCAATTCGCATGCATTGGGCGATTGTATATTGCCCCCGGCACACATCGTCGAAAGATAGTTCTGGAAATATTCATTAATCTGCAGATGCGAGGCCGGCAGCTGCCGGATGCAACCAATCATATAACGAATCACATAATGATGAACCGCGATGTATCTGTCTGATTTAAGATAACAATTGAGCAAAGGCAGAATACTGGACTGAATATCGGACTGAGACAGACCTTTGTAATCTGCAATTCGGGCGATGGCAGGACCGAGCACATCGAGATCATTCCGATATTCAATAAATCTGAAATTACCTTTTTTCTTAAGGCGATTTGCATAGATCAGGCGATTGGCATACTTCCAGAACTCGCCACCTGCAGTACTCGAGCCGACCACATCGCGTTCAGAGATGCAGTAAAGCGGGTATGGGAAAGGCATGCTGCGCACGACTTCATCGAAATTCTGTCCTTCGATATTATACAGAATCGGGAATGGATCACCCGCGCGATAAGTATTTTCCGGTTCATTGCATACGACGCATTCGTGAATCAATTCCTCGTCGCGAAAATCGTCCGGCGGATTGAATTTATACTTTATCCGAAAACGCGGTCTGGCGTCTGCGACCACGAGTTCTCCCATCTGCAGTGCATCCCGAACCGGGAGATACTCGACATCGACAATGGTTGCAATCGTCTTGTGGCCATTTTTAAGCAATTCCGAAACGTGATAGGACATGCCATGAGGCCGCCTGTCGCCCAGCTTTTTTCTGCGCAAATGAAGAACGACTGACGCGATTGCAAGCGGTATGACGACCACTACAAATACAGAAAGCAGCGCAATCACGGCTTCGACTGCCGGAACAAACGCAAAGATGGCACAAATCACAAAGAAGAATACAAACAAACACGTCTTGACGATATCGCTCAATCGATTCAATCTGCCGACAAGGATATCATCCTTCACGCTCATCGCCCCCTGCGTGCCGGAATTCCAGTTGGCAAATTTATAGACGTTGGGAATGCTGCGGGGCGTTTCATCAGACAATGTCTGCCAAAGCGCGATATTGCCCGGAGCCGCAAAGTCTTTGACTTCAGACAACCGCTTTTCATATTTGGTTTCGTATTTGTAGTCGGTCTTCTTTAGACTGGTATGCTGCTTAAAATCGCCTTTGCGGAATTGCTTGAACGTCTGGATGAGCTGCAGGCTATCGCTCGATCGGCTGGAAGCATCGGGATCGAGCATCTTTCGCAGCGTCGCCACAAGCGCATGCGGATATGCCTGCATTTCGGGTTCAAAGATGAGCCGAAAATCTTTTGTGGGCATCGTCGCAGGCGATTTACCGGTGAACAGTTCTACGGCGACAGCGGCGAGTGAGTAGATATCGCTGGCAGGCTGAGGACGGCCCATCAGCTGCTCGGGCGGCATATAGCCATAGGTGCCCGCAACCGTCGAACCACCGCTTTGCACCTGCGGATTGGCGACCGCCCCAAAATCGATAATGGTCACATCATAGCCGCCGATTATCGGCGTGAGCATGATGTTGGAAGGCTTGATATCGCGGTGAATCACAGGATCGGGGCGGCTGTGCAGCTGGTACAGAATCGTCAGCACCTGAATGATGATATCGTAGACCTCGTCTGTCGTGAACCGATGACCCGCTCGAATCATATCGCCGATAGACTGGCCTTCGATATATTCCTGCACCAGATAGGAACACGGCGGAATATCATCGATACATTCGATGGCTTCATAGAAATGCGCCACGCCGTCGACATTGAGCGTCGACAGCACCGCAGCTTCGCGCCTGAACAAATCGTATTCTTTCCAGCTCGAAACCGATTCGATATCGAGCTGCTTCACAGCGACCATCTGGTTATCGTACCGTCGGCGCGCAAGAAATACTTTGGCCTGACTCCCCTGCCCGATCTTTTTGATGAACTGATATTTCGCAGCAACAGACAAAGGCGTGGGGATCGACTGCTCAGACGCATCGTCAAACACATCCGATGCATTCGGCTGTTCGCCAGGTGCATTCAATGCCGTCTGCGATATCTTCTCATCGCTTTCGTCGGCAGTTTCTATAGGTGTTAAAGCTGTTTCCTGCATTCTGGTTCCGCAATTACAAGGCAGACGTCAATACGCTACTACAACCCCAAAACACTATCCGTTTTTGAAATCATCGGCCAGTTTTGGATTGCCCAAAGCGTTGAGATAGTATTCGAATCGTTTATCCACCGCGCACATTGACCTGACCTGCTCACGCACCGCCAGCCGAAGCGCAGCATTGGTCGTGTCGAAATATATTCCTACAAGCGCTCGCAGCACCATTTTGAGCGCGTTGCCAGACATCTGAAGTGATTTCGTGCACCATCCGACCGAATTGATCACAGTCGGTGTGATAATTTTTACATCAACAGGCCGTTTGTTGAGATAATCGCAAAGAATAGAGATTTCACCAGGCTTGGGCGATGAACAATTCTGCAGATATACGCAAAGGCTGTTGAGCACTTCGGCATGTATATATTTTAGTGAACCGCGTTTAAGAATGATGCTTGCCAGTTTTGGTGAGAAAGAAGACATGAATGCCCTGTATGCGACACTGTCATCATCTACCATATCCACAATTTTTGAGACAACATCCGGTGAAGTATTGGGATTTCCAACGATATTGCGAATCAGAACCGTATAAATTTCCTCAGACTGAATCTTCATCTTACACAGATAATTCATAATAAAGGAATTAATCTGACCGATAAACCAGCCTTTATTGAGGCAGTCAGAGAAGCAGTTCAGACAATTGGCATGCACCGGACTGTATGGTTCAGCTTTTAGATAGCAATTCAGAATAGGGAGTACAGCATATTGATACTCGGTTTTCGACAACCAGTCACTCGACTTGATTATATCGATTTCTTTTGCAAGCCTCGGGAGATCATTTCGACAAGTTATAAATTCGTAACGCTCATAACCTGCAAGTGTTTTGAGATACGACCAGAATTCCTCGCCCGGTGTGCTGGAATAAACGACACTGCTTTCGGAAATGCAGCCAAGCGGATACGGGAAAGGCATACTGGTGACGACTTCATCGAAATTCTGGCCATCCAGACAATACAAAATGGGGAATGGATCACCCACACGATATGTATTTTCCGGTTCATTGTAAACAATGCATTCATGAATCAAATCTTCGGATTTGAAATCGTCTGGCGGATTGAATTTGTAACTAATCCTGAACCCCGGCCTGTCTCCCGTGACCAGAGCACCTTTCACCACCATTGTATCCGCCACAGGCACATAATTTATAGAAACAATTGTAGCGATGGTTTTACGGCCATACTTGAGCAGGTCCGAAACGGTTTTCGGCATGGGCGTGACGATATTCTGCTTTTTGGATGAATTAACAATGCGCGCGAATCTGCGAGAATCACTGTTTGCAATCCGGGATGATATCCGAAAAGCGATGCCCAAAACAATACCCGAAAGGATAAAAGCCGCTGCCGAAACAGCCAGCATCGACACCAGGGAATTCATCCCATAAACAATCATAAGAATGGGTGCTGCGGCAAAAATTGCGAGAACCAGCACAGCCGCAAAGATAGAAATCTCCTGGTTCTGTTGCTTATCAGTTCCCAAATTGGATGAATTAGGCAGATTAATTTGTTCGGACCAGTTAATCTGCGCGTAAGCCTGCGGGATTTCCCGCGGTGTTTTGTCATCCAGAATCTGCCATAAATCGATGTTTCCCGGGGCACCAAAAGCAGCGACTTCCTGCAATTCTTTGTTGTATTTATTATCGATGGGGGTTAACACACCGCTTTGTGTGAATTCGTCGCTTTTATTGAATTCGCCGCATTTATAGTGTTTAAACGTCTTAATGAGCTGCAGGCAATCGGAGAGTCTTTTTGAACAGTCGGGTTCGAGCATTTTGCGCAGCGTGCTGACGAGCGCAGGCGGCTGCGACTGCATTTCGGGCTCGAAGATGAGGTAAAAATCTTTAGACGGCAAATCTGCCGGCGATTTTCCTGTGAACAGTTCGACCGCAACCGCACCAAGCGCATAGATATCGCTGGCCGGCTGCGGTTTGCACATGAGCTGCTCGGGCGGCATATAACCAAAAGTACCGGCAGTGGTCGATCCACCGCTTTGCACCTGCGGATTCGCGACAGCCCCGAAATCGATCAGCGTCACGTAATAGCCGCCATTAACCGGCGAAAGCATGATATTCGAAGGCTTGATATCGCGGTGAATGATGGGATTTGGGCGGTTCTGCAGCTGGTAGAGAATCGTGAGCAGCTGTATGAGGATATCGTAAACCTCGTCTGTGCTGAACCGATGACCGGCTTTGAGCATGGCCCCAAGAGATTCACCGGCAATATATTCCTGCACGAGATATGAACGCGGCGGTGAATCATCCAGGCATTCCACAGCCTCATAAAACAAGGCGACGCCATTGATATCCAACGACGAAAGCACATTCACTTCGCGCTGGAACAAATCGTATTCCTTCCAGTTCGAGACAGATTCAATGTCGATTTGTTTGATGGCGACGAGCTGATCATCGCGCAGGCGGCGAGCCAGATAAACTTTAGCCTGACTGCCCTGCCCGAGTTTTTTGATAAACTGGTATTTGCCAGCCAGCGATGACGGCGTGGAAAGCACAGAATGATTCTTGTCTGCAGATGCTTCTGTGAGTGCCGAAACAGCTGCAGATTCCGTATTTTCCGCCGATTGCAGTGCGATTTGTTCAGTCATTGTATCTTAATAAATGCAATAGATCGAGTAAGGCGCAGAGCAACGCATGTGCGCTGCATTCACCCAAATGAATATGCCACAAAACTGCGCAATTGTACACGAACTAATGCGAATGGATTGCGCGTCGTATTGGCGCAGCCAATAGACGCGCAGCGCAAGCGTATCGTGCCGCAGGCACGATAGCGGCGCGGCATCAAAACTATAAAAACAATAGTATCAAATCGGCCCGATGAGCACTTCGCGGGGTTTCTGGCCTTTTTGCGGACCGACGACGCCTTCGCGTTCGAGCTGTTCTATCAATCGGGCGGCGCGGTTAAACCCGATGTTGAGGCGGCGCTGCAAAAAAGATGCGGAGGCCTGGCGGGTTTCGGCAACGATGCGCACGGCCTGATCGTACAAATCGTCGAAGCGGTTGTCGTCGCGGCCGCCGGCGGCCTGTACATCATCTATACTATCGTCGTCGCGCGGCGCTGTGATGTCGAGATTGTATTCAGGCTTGCGCTGCGCGGCCAAAAAGCTCACGATCTGCTGCACTTCGTCGTCCGAAACGTATGCGCCATGCACTCGCTGAAGGATGCCGCTGTTCGGCGGCAGGAAGAGCGAATCGCCGTTTCCGAGCAGCGATTCCGCACCTTTGTTGTCGAGAATCACTTTGGAATCCACGACGCTGAATACGCGAAACGCAATGCGCGTGGGGAAGTTCGCTTTGATAACACCGGTAATAACATTTGCCGATGGCCGCTGCGTGGCGAGGATGATATGAATACCGGCGGCGCGTGCTTTCTGGGCGAGACGGGCAATTGCAGTTTCTATTTCTTTACCCGAAACCATCATGAGATCGGCGAATTCATCGACAACGATAACAATATATGGCATGGGTTTATATATACATTCGCCGTTTTCATCTTTTTCAGCGACTTTTTCGATGGCTTTTTGCAGCGTCGGATTCTTGAGCTGCTCGTTGTAACCTGCGATATTGCGCACACCAAATGATGCCAGCAATCGATAGCGGTTATCCATTTCTTCGCAAGCCCATTCGAGTGCCGAAGCCGTTTCTTTGGGCGTTGTAATCGGCGGCACGAGCAGATGCGGAATGCCTTCATATACGCTCAGTTCAAGGCATTTTGGATCGACAAGTATAAACTTTACTTCGTCGGGAGTCGCATTATAAAGCAGGCTGCAAATCATTGTATTAATCGCAACCGATTTACCGCTGCCTGTAGAACCTGCAACGAGCAGATGCGGCATTTTGGCCAGATCACTTACAACCGGCTCTCCTTCGCTGTCTTTTCCAAGTCCGATAGTGAGTATACTTTTGGCTTCTATAAATTGTTTCGACCCGAGCACTTCCTTGAGATAAATAGTATTGCGTTTTTCGTTTGGAATCTCGATACCGACGACATTCTTTCCGGGAACCGGCGCCTGAATACGAATGGAAGTGATTTCGAGCGCCATCATGAGATCGTCGGAGAGGCCGGAAATTTTGGATACTTTGGTGCCGGGTGCAGGCTGGTATTCGAATCGCGTGATGACGGGACCCGGGCAGATTTCGACGACCTGGCCCTGCACGTGATATTCGGCGAGTTTTTCTTCGATCTTTGCCGCATAGGATTTGAGGGCATCCATGTCGAAGCCTTTTTGCGTGGCGGGATCGTAGTGCAAAAGCGAGAGCGGCGGATGATGATAGGTCATTTCGGCACCCATTTTTTTCAGGCGCTGTTTATCGGCTTCATCGAGTTCATCATTGCTGGCGCGCTTCTTTTCTTCGGCGACGACAAACGGGTTGCGGGGATCGCGCGGCGGCAGCACATTGGCGCCATTGCCTGACGCTGGCATTTCAAAGCTGTCGCTGTCGTCGTCCAAATCGTCGAGCGTGATATGCGGCTTTTGGAGCGATGGAGAAGCTTCGGCCATGAGCGAGCGCAGCGCGGGTGAAACGGATGATGATGGCGCTGCAGTTTTGGTGCTGTTTGTCTGTTTGCCGTCGGTCTGCGAAGCGTTCAGCGTACCGGCAGGGGCTTTTTTGGCGACCTGCGGCGAAAGGATTTTATCGAGCGTATCCTGGCTAATCTGGCGCGATTCACCGCTTTCTTCCATATAGAAAGAGTTGTCGGAAAGCGCCTGAATTTCGCTGGAATCGGCCTGCATCATATTGGCGAGATTTCGCATTGCCTGGGAATCCGCGCCAACCTTTGTCATCTGGCTGGAAGGTTTTTGGGGTTCGGGTTTATCGCCGGGCTGTTTGATGCGGGTGGCAGCGTCGTTCGGATTCGGATTGCTGCCGGATTCGGACGGCATTTCGTCGAGTTCTTCGGTCGCGAGCTGCGCGAGCAGTTCTTTGGTCATGTTCGAAGGCAAAACCGGCGATTTGGGCGTATTTACCTGGGGTTCCTGCAGCTCCTGAAGCGCCACGGTCGGTCTGGACATCAGGCTGTGTTCCTGATCCTGTGCAGCAGGCTTATCATCCTGGTGCGCGGTTTTGCGGCCAATCGGTCTGGGTTTCCAGTTGCCGAGCACACCGGTTTTGGTGAGTTCTTCGTGATTGGTGGGCTGGGGTTTGGCAATTTGTTCGGGCGCAACGATAGACTCGAAATCGAATTCGGGTTCGAGCGCCGGCACGGAATGATTGCGGCGAACGGGGCGCGCTTTGGGGGCTTTTTTGGTATCGCGGTTAAGGATGCGGGCCATTAAATCACCGAACGCACCGCCAGTCTCGGGCTTCGCATCCGCGGCGTGCGCCTGTTCCTTCGGTTCGGGTTCGCTGTTGGTCTGCAGCGCTTCGCTTTGCGCTGCGGGCTCGGAATCAACGGGCATGTCGGACACACCGGATTCGTCGACATCGGGCATTTCGTCGGAAAGATTCAGGTCGTCGACCGAATCGGCCTCGGGCTCGGGCTGCGGGATTTCGTCGGAAACATCGAGGTTGTCTTTAACCGGCGAAGACACTTCTTCGATCGCTGCGGCGACAGAAGTTTCGGGCAGTTCCTGGGGCTGCTGCGTGCTTAACAGTTCGGACGGGGTTTCTTCGTCATATATGCTCGCGTCGGGATTATCGAGATCGACAGACGGCATAGCCATAGACTGCACGGGCTCTGGCTCCGGCTTTTCCTTTTTGTCGGCAATTGCATGGTAAATGGCTGAACAAATGGTTTTGAGCAGTTTCCACAAGCCGGCGAAAAATGCCTTAAGCCCTGTATCTGTCACATAAATCAGGCCGAGCAGACAGAGGACGATGCAAACCGAGATGAGCACAGAGGACGAGATGTAGCCGAGTGCGAGTGAAGACAGCGAGCTGCCGAGCACACCGCCTGCGGGATGCTCGAGAACCTTTGATTCGCCGAACATCAGGTAAAATAGCGGAGATGCGCCCACGATAAGCGTGATGAGCCCAATCAGCATACCGGGTTTGACTTCGAGCTGCCTGCCGCAGAACGTGAGCAAACCAAAAAGCAGACAAACCGCCGAAAAGAAGAAAGACGACACGCCGAAGAGCGTGAGCATGATATCGGCGATATGCGCGCCAATGAATCCAAAGATGTTGAGATAGTTATCGACCCCGTCAGCCATATCGGCCGAGGTAAAAGTAAACAGCATGAGGAACAGCGCAGCGCCGATGATGATGAGCAAAATGGCGATCAGATAGCTGTACAGCTTTGAGCGCTTTTGCACGCGTCTTGGATTCTCGACGCGAATCGGTGCATTTGTTCGCCTGACATTGCGCGCAGCAGAGCTGTTCTGGCGTTTGGTCTGAGTCTGGGAACGCTGGAGATCCCTGACCTGCTTTGGCGTTGTCGTTTTGGCCTGCTGCCGCGTCTTTTTCTTATCGCCGGCTGCAACCTTTGTCTTTTTCTTATCCTGCATCCCTGCAAACCCTGATCAGATTGATTGCGGTGCGAGTCCATTCGCACAGGGCAATTTTAGCATGTTTTTTGGGAAAGCCCCAAATTTTGGGTCAATCGATAATGGCAATCGGCGATCCGATTTGTGTGCAAATAATATCCACCTGCCGCGCAAGATCGGCCAAACCGCAGGTATTATAGATGATAAAGTCGGCGCGGCGGATGCGTTCATCATCGGGCATCTGAGCCGCGATGCGCGAACGGATCTGCGGTTCGGGCAAACCATCGCGGGCTTTGATGCGTTCAATTCGTGTTTCGATTGGGCAGACGACGACGATACAGCCGGAAACGAGCTTATCCCAACCGGCTTCGAACAGCAGAGCCGCATCGAGCAGCGCATTGCGGCTGCATTGTTCGAGTGCAGATTGCAATGACCTATAAAGCGCCGGCTGCATCAGACGATTGAGGGCAGCCAGAGCATCGTTCGAACCAAAAACGATTTTGGCGAGCTGTGCGCGATTCACGCAGACGTGATCCGACGAATGGTCGAGCACGCCATTGCCAAATAGTTGCGCAAGTTCGGCGCAAATGGCGGGATCGTGATGGAGTTTCCGCGTCATCAAATCGGCATCGATGATATCAAATCCGCGCTGGGCAAAAATGCGGGAAACCGCGGATTTGCCGGAACCGATGCCGCCGGTGAGCCCAAAGACCGCCATGGTTCAGGCTTTGGTCTGATTCGATGCATCGGTATTATCCGATGGTTTTAGAGATTCCTTTGCGTTTTCAAGCTTCTGGGCTTCTTCTTCCTCGGCTTTGACCTCTCGCATGCCCCGCTTATAGTTGCGAATGCCCTGCCCGATTGCGGAGCCGAGCTGCGGGAGCTTGGTTGCGCCAAAAATGAGAAAAATCACAACGAGGATGAGAACGATTTCCCAAGTGCCAATGCCAAATGCGAGTACCGGATACATAATGCCTCCACAAGAAACAAGCGCGGACTGAATACACGCAATGGGTAAAAATGAAAAGAAAATACACGACATGCTGAAATCGATTGCGTTTTGCGGCGTATAATGAAATTTTATTCAAATGGCATGGGGCCATCCTCAGAAAAATTCCCAAAGGAGAGAAAAGATGCGAGTCGTCGATTTAATTGAGCTCAAGCGCGATGGTAAAGAGATTCCGGCAGCCGATATGAAAGCATTTGTGGACGCAGTCGTCAAAAAAGAAGTGCCCGAATATCAGACGGCGGCATTTTTGATGGCCGTATTTTTCAGGGGAATGCTCCCGGATGAGCTTGTAGCCTATACGCAGGCGATGCTTTACAGCGGAGATACGCTGTCTTTGAAATCGCTGGCGGGACAGTACAAAGTCGATAAGCATTCGACGGGCGGCGTCGGCGACAAAGTCTCGCTGTCGCTGGCACCAATGGTTGCGGCATGTGGCCCGGTGATTCCCATGATCTCGGGGCGCGGCCTTGGTCATACCGGCGGAACGCTCGACAAACTCGAGGCCATCAAAGGTTATCGCGTCGATTTGAGCGAAAGCGAAATCGAAAAAGCCATCGCAAAAGCCGGCTATGTGATTACAGGTCAGACGGGTTCGCTGGTTCCGGCCGACAAGATTTTTTATGCGCTTCGCGATGTAACCGGCACCGTGCCGTCGATCGAGCTCATCGCAGCATCGATTATGAGCAAGAAGCTGTCGGTTGGCCTGAACGGCCTGGTGCTGGACGTGAAAGTCGGATCGGGCGCATTTATGAAGACGCAGGATCGCGCCGTTAAACTGGCCGACACGATGATCAGCATTGGCCGCGCGATGGGCACAGACGTGCGCGCATGCATCACGAGCATGGATCAGCCGCTGGGCGTTGCGGTGGGCAATGCAAACGAACTCATCGAGGCCATCGAAATGCTCAAAGGCAACGCGCCTGCCGATTATTCGCATATCTGCTACACCCTGGGCACCGAAATGCTGGCCATGGCCAAACGCATCTCGAACGACGACGCTCGCCAGGAACTGGAAGACGCCGTCAAATCGGGACGCGCCCTCGAACAAATGCGTCTGAACGTGGCCGCACAGGGCGGTGATCCCCGCGTCGTCGACGACTACAGCCTGCTCACAATCGCGCCGCATACCGTCAACGTCACCGCGCCGCGCGATGGCTATTTGTCGGCATTCAACTGCGAAATGGTCGGCAAAGCCAGCTGCATTCTGGGCGGCGGCCGCGAAGTCGCCGGTGCGCCCGTCGATCACAGCGTCGGCCTCGAAGTGCTGCACAAAATCGGGCACAAAGTCATCAAAGGCGATTCGCTGTTCAAAGTCTATTATCAGGACGAAAAGAAATGCGAAACCGCATGCAAAATGCTGCTCGATTCGGTGACCATCAGCGATGATGCGCCCAAGGCCAATGAACTGGTCAGAGACATCCGCAGATAGTGAAGATGGTGGGGGCAGCGCCCCCTACGGCGCTATCGCTCACGCCAATGATTGTGAATTCGCGCCGTCGGAATGATGCAGATTCTAGGAGGCAAGGCGAAGCCGGAGGAAGCGTACTTCGTACGTGCCCGACGGCGACAACGCAGCTGACGACGAAGATGCGCATTCCGGCGTGCGCGATACGCGCCTACCCCCTCTGCGGGGCTCTGCCCCGCAACGCCCCGGTCTGCGGCACGTTATTCAAATCCGGAACAGACAAAGACTAGTCATCTTCAAACGTTCGAATCATGATCTGCGGAGCCGCGCTTATTTTGCCGGTTTGCGACAGATAGAAGTCCTGCAGCCGATCGATAAGCGGCAGTGTGGAAGAACGGTATTTGGCCGAAATCGCGATCGCATCATATTGGCGTGACAGCTCAATCACATCCTGTGGATCCACCAGATCCGTCTTGTTGAGGATGCGGACGATGGGCTTGTCGCCGAGATTGAGATCTTTCAAAATCGCTTCAACTGCGGCGATTTGCGAATGCACCTGCGGATTTGAAGCGTCGATGACATGCAGCAGCACATCTGCATCGTGCAATTCTTCGAGCGTCGCCTTGAATGCAGCGACCAAATCGGCAGGCAAATCGCGGATAAAACCGACCGTATCGGTAAAAATGACTTCCTGCAGCTTTGGGAAACGCAGCTTGCGCGTGGTGGTGTCGAGCGTTGCAAAGAGCTGATTCTCGACATAGACATCCGACTGGGTGAGCGCATTGAGCAGCGTGGATTTGCCAACATTTGTGTAACCGACGAGGCTGAAAATGGGCATCTTTTGCTCATTTCGCTTTTTGCGTTGCAAATTACGGTGTGTTTCGCGCGATTTGAGTTCCCGTTCGAGCGCATGCATGCGTTCACGGGCTTTTCGTCGGTTGAGCTCAAGCTTGGTTTCACCGGGTCCGCGGCCGCCCACACCACCGGTCAGGCGGCTCATCGCCGTATCCTGATCGATGAGTTTGGGGAGATTGTATTTGAGCTGCGCCAGTTCGACCTGGAGTTTTCCGTCGAGCGATTTGGCGCGCTGGGCAAAAATATCGAGAATGAGCTGGGTGCGATCGAGGATTTTGTGCGGAAGCGCCCGGGAAATCACGCGCGTCTGCGCAGGTGTGAGCTCGCGGTCGAAGATGATGAATTCGGCATCGTCATCCAGCGCATGCAGCTCGATTTGCTGCAATTTCCCGGTGCCCACGAGGCTTTTGGGGTCGGGATTGCGGCGTTTTTGCTCGACGATTCGCACGACCTCAATGCCCGCAGTTCTGCACAGTTCGAGCATTTCCTCGCGCCGCTCGTTCGCATCGCGTTCGCCGGTGTTGAGATGCACCAGAATCGCCGGAGGCGCAGCTGTTGCAGTTGCTTTGGCGGTTGTCGCACGCAGTTCGGTTTCGACAGCCGACAAAATTTCGTCGGCGTTTTTCGGCAAATTTTCGAAGGCCTCGACCGAATTGCGGGTAACGGTTGCGCCCTTAATGGACGGCGACAAATGGGCATATTCTGCACGGCCCGGGGCGCCGAGGATATTGGCTTCGACAGCGACGACGAAATCCAGCCGCAATTTGGCCAAATCGGTGATTTCATCCATCGTGAGCAAATATTCGGGATGCTGGGGATCGGGCTGGGTTTCGAGCGCAGTCACAACGAACCGGATACCGCGCAAACGGCCAATGCCGGCGCGGCTGCGGCCGATATCGGGCAGATAGGCCCGATCGGCACCGCCCAAAACGATACATTCCACATGCCCATTACGATTCAGGATGACCCCTACTTTTCGATGAAGCATCTCGCTGATGCTCGTCATCCGGTGCGCCAAATCCCGTGAAATCAACAGATTCTGAGGCACCTTGTCTCTTCCAAGCGCTTTGAGTGCCTCGACTTCACGAGCGCTTAAACCATTTGTATTGCCAAACAATGGCGTTGTCATAATGCTCTTTTCTTATCTTTAGGTAATTCTGCAGTTCCGGATGCGCAGCGGGAAAACGCGCATCCCCCGGCACTGCCGGGGGATGTTGATATACAGTTATTTGAGCTTTATATCATGCGTTATCCGGGAACTTTGCGGATATTGTGGTTATTTGCTGCGAATACTGGATTCCACCCTCTGACGGGAAGATGCGAAATCGAAAGTATCGTAAATCTTGAACCAATTGCCTTTATCAGACACAACATCGTAAATCTTCACAGCAGCATCCACTCGCTTGTCATCGCTTGAGAAAGCCTTGAGCACGAGGACAGCCTGATCTGAGGTGCAGTTGTCGGCGGCTGCATCGATGAGCTTATTTGCTGCACCAATGCGGTTGGAGTCAAAATCGTACGTTTTGAGAAGCGTCGCGATCTGGTCGCACGAGAAGTAGTTGCCGCCAGCGACTGCGGCATCGATGGAAACCTCTCTGGAGCGATCATCCGAGCGCGAAACCGAATTATAAAGGCTGTTAAAGTTTCCAGCCTCCATGGCGCGCTTGCCTCTGTTCTGGGCATGATTCTGATTCCAGTTGTTGTGCGAATTGTTGTTAAAACCATTGTTGTTCCAGTTGTTGCCGGGCGCATGGTTGCTGTTGGGCACATGATTGTTGGGATTGTTGTTCCAGCCGTTGCTGGGATTGTGCTGCGCATTCGGGTTGACTGCGGGCATATGCGGGGCCGGGGCAGGATTATTGTTGGCTGCGGGCACGACGGGAACGACAAATCCGGGACGCAGCACGGGTTCTTTGTAATCGTTGTTGTTGTAGATGTTGTCCCATTTCTGGAACCAGTTTTTGCCGCGTTTGGAAGATTTTTTACACTGGCTGCTGAATTCATTTGCAGCGGTTTTAGTCGCTTCGACCACTTTGTAGGCATCGATGAGATGGTTATTGCGGTTGCGCAGGAGATAGTAAACCGTGCTGTAATAATCGGAAGCAGCATTGTGGAGCGCATCAAGTTTTTCGGAAGTGTAGACGAATTTATCACTGAGCGAAGCCTGTCGTCCAAGGTCTGCGTACAGATTCTGATTGGCATCGACCAGGGCTTTGAGCGCGCTTTTAACCTGGGGATTGTCGACGCCCGAGGCGATTAAATCTTCCTGCAGCGAAATCAGCTTCTGGCTGATATCCATTTCAAACAGAACAAATTCCTGTGAATTGAGCTTGCAAACCTTTTCTTTTTGCGGTTTTGCGTCTGCAAAAGCCGGAACAAGCAAACAGCCTGCGATTCCCAAAGACGCGAATATGCGAATCATCTTATTCATAACATTTCTCCTGCCAGTGATTCAGCTTCCATAATTCTTGGAGTGCTGCAAGTGTTCCATCATGGAAATTCCGGAACCCAGGGATTGTAAAAGACCAAAACATCCGACGATCGTTGGCGTTTGAGCGCCGGCGTGTTTAACACAAAACGGCTTAAATAGCAAAGCGTGTGCCAACGTTCTGGAGCTGTTGTATGAGCTTAGAGCTTAGAGCTTAGAACTTATGGCTTATGGCTTATGGCTTATGGCTTATGGCTTATGGCTTATGGCTTATGGCTTATGGCTTATGGCTTATGGTGTGAATCAGACCAGACCACAAGCTATAAGCCACAAGCTACAAGCCGTTTTAGGCCAAAAAGTGCGCGATGTAGGCGTCGTTGCTGCGATTTTTGAAATCAGTTAAACATTGTCTGCGAGCAAATAATTTGATAAAATGCATATAGGAGTGTGTTTTTTTAGTAAAGCGAGAGAAAATTCAACAATCAGAGGAGAGGCACCATGTCGTTGGCAGATCTTGGATCGAAGCTTGTGAAGGGAGCGATGTCGCTTCTGGACGGGAAGAAAGGTGACCGTGACAATGGCAACGAGACGTCGGGGGCGAGCGAGAGCACCGAGACGGCGTTTTCGGAAGCGCTGGTATCGAAATCGGGCAGCCAGGCGGTGGAGATACTGAAATCGGCGCAGCCCGAGGATTTGAAGAGCATCGCGCAGAACAAGGCGATGATCACGCAGATCGGCGAACTGGACAGTGAGAGCTGTTCGGCCTGTATGCTTGCGCTGAGCTCATATCTTCCGAAGCAATCGGGATCTGCCAAAAAAGAAGACAAGAAAAGCGGATCCGGGCTTTTGAACTTTGGCAAATCGCTGTTGTCGAAGGGTTCGGATTTGCTGTCGAGTGCTGGTGATGCGCTGTCTTCGCTGGGCGGAAAGATTTCGGATGGCTGGCAGGAAGTCACGTCGACCGTATCGGATGGCTGGAACAGTCTGGTTTCGTGGGGCAGCGAAAAAGTAAGCGACGTGAAAGAGCTGGTCACGATGTTCCGCGAGGATCCGCAGCAGACGGCCGAAGACATCGTGACGGGATTTTCGCAGTCGGAAGGCTGGCAGTCGTTCTCGACATCGCAGGCGGGACGTTCGATTATCGGGCAGGCATATAATATTGCGACGATCGCGAGCACGCCGGGCAAAAAACGCCAGCAAATGATCGACGCAAACCGCGAAAACAACAGCGATGTGCTGAACGGTGAAAACAGCCCGCTGCTCACGACGCTCGGAAAAGACTCAGATTTTATTGAGCATCAGAACAGCGACTGGGCTGATGTGAAGTACGGTTCGACCGACATGCAGCACTCGGGCTGCGGTCTGATTGCGACGTATAATGCGCTGGTGGCGCTTGGCGAGCATCCGACCGGCGACACGATGGTCGAGATCATCTCGAATTATGAGAAGGACGGCATGGTATTGAATGGCCAGGCCGGCACATCGCCGTATGCGATTCAGCGCTATTTCGAGAAAACCGGCCACAGCACGAGCATGGTGTCGAACATCAATTCGCTGTCGATGCAGAACCTGTCGGAACAGTACGAAACGTTTATCGTGGTTGGTCTGAACAACAATGCGGATTTGATGTACGGCGGTCATTTCATCAGCGTGACGAAGCAGGAAAATACGCAGGAATCCGGCGACAGCACCATGACGTATGTCGTTCACAATGGCAACAACATTGCCGGCGGTTATCCGACGCTTTATCAGGCGGTGATGTGCGGCATCAGCGATACAGATCCGAACCCGTTCCGTGTGATAGGCGTGAGCAAACCTGCGGAAGTCGTGGATATTCCACAGAGCAATGCACTGGGCACGGGCCTGAAAAATCTGGGCGCCAGCTTTATCGAAATGACCGGCGAATTCATTGTCGATGCAAAGGGCAATGGCAAGACCATTTCGGACAATATTCTTGGATATATTGATGCGCTGGAAAACTGGGGCAAAGGCGCGATTCCGCAGCATGTTCCAAACGAAGTCATCGTCGATTTCTACACCATTGCAAGCGATATGAAGACGCCGGGTCTGACGTCGAAATTCAAGGATTCAAAGCTGTTTGGGCCGCTGTATAAGGCGCTGAATTTCGGAACGAATTCGCTGAGCAGTGAACTCATCGATCAGCATTACGAGAAGAACAGTGCCAAATTGAGTTCCGACAGCATCGCGCTGAACCCGAAACTGAACAACACCGGCAAATACATCGAGAATCAGGCGCAGTGGGGCGGCATTTCGTATGGCATGGGCCGCGAAGAAGAAGCGTATGGCGATGAGAGCAATATGTCGTATTCGGGCTGCGAAATCATCGCGACCTATAATGCGCTGGTCGCGCTTGGCGAAACGCCCGACATGGCATCGCTGATTAAGGGATATGAGAAGCACGGCATGACGCTGAATGGACATGCTGGCACTTCACCGACAGCGATTATGGACTATTTCGCCATCAACGGTTTCGATACAAAGATGCTGATCGATTTTTCGAACGACAGCGCCATCGAGGATCTGGCCAAATACGATACGATTATCGCGACGGTCTATAACGACGAGAATGATATCACCAACATGATTCACACGGTGAGCATCACCAAGGAAGTCGTGGACGGTCATACGGAGTTCATCGTACACAACAGCTACAACAGAAATCCGTCAGAGAAAGACAAGGAAGTGCTGAACACCATGACGGAAGAACAAAGAAAGCGCGCGATATACTTCCAGAGCAAGCCCTATATGTCGCTGAAGGAAGCTGCGTTCAACCTCTCGGGCGCATCGACGAAACCGATTTCGCTGATTGGCATCAACAAGAAACTGAACGCCCATTAGCGCTCAGGCATTCAGGCATCATCATTCGCTCCCCGGCAAACCGGGGGGCGAATTTTGTTTTTATGGCCATGTAAAATCCTTGCATTGCCGCATGGAATCATGGTGTGACGCACAAGAGACCGATTGCATACAGTATGGATATGACAGAAGAAAACCAGACACGGGAGATGTTTCCGCTTCCCATAGCCGTGTATCATTCTCCGGTAGACGCGATGCATCACTATGGATCGCTGTTTATCATGATGTGCCTGCGGTATCTGCGAAAGAATCCGGAGCGCATGATAAACGATGCCGGAGGCTATAGTCCGCGCAGCGTATCGCTGACGGAGCTGATTCAGACGGTGACGCAGCAGAATTCCGAAGCAGCAGAGAAATGGCTCGAAACGCGGAAACTGCCGACGCTGGAACAATGCGATGAGCTGATCTCGAGCTATCGCGAGTACATACGCCGATGCAACGAGACGACGTTTGAATCTGCCGAAGCACAGATGGGATCGATACCAGTTGAGCAGCTTCGGGAGAATTTTCAGCTTTCGACGCTTGAAATCCACATCGTGCTCGTATGTGCACTGATACAGATGGACGAACGGTATGCCAATGCCTGGCGGTATGTGACAGGAGCCAGCGAAAGAGAGATGCCGGGGGTATCGTTTGTGTTGGGATTGCTGGAGTTTCTGGCAGAAGACAGCAACGAGATTTACCGGTGTCTGCACCCCGATTCGACGCTCGTGCGCTACGCGCTTGTAGAGATAATGAACAACCCGACGTGGGGGAAAGAGTCGCCCATAGCGTATTCCTATATCAAGGTCCCGCGCCGGATTTTGTCGTATCTGCAAGGGGATTCGGATGCCTATATGCCGCCGGCGGCACAGCTTGTGTCGGATTCGGAAATGGACAGCGGCACAGGAATGGATAAGAGCATCGAAAAGAGTTTGCAACGCTGTTTGCAGAAACCCTGTGTGCGCATGGGTCTGATGGGCACCCATGGCATGGGGCGCACGGGCGCCCTGGTTCATTGTGCACGGAATTGTGATCATGCAGTGATTCGCATAAAACTCGGTGAACTTTACGATGTGCTGCATCACACCGAAGTGACGCCGATGGTCTATTTTAGTGAGATTTTGCGGGAGATGCGGCTGCGGCGCGCCGTACTGTGCGTCGATACAGATCACCTTTCGATCGAAGCTCAGGACTGGTTTTCGGGATACGCCGCACAGATACGGCATTTATTTGAGCGCGAAAGCTATCTGAAGCTTGGCATTTTGCTGGCACGCCAAACGACTTTTTCGCGCAATCTGTTTGGAGAGCTCACGGAGATACAGTTTTTGCAGCCATCGCGTGAAATGCAGCCAAAATTGTGGACCAAAGCGCTGCGTCAGTATCTGCCCGAAGATGCATCGCACGAAATCGCCGAGTCGATGTCGGTAGGCTATTGTCTGAGCGCCCATGAGATTCAGGAAGCTATCGAGCAGACTTTGTCGCGAAAACTGACGATGCCGGTAAACCGCGTGATCACTGCGGAGAATCTGTCTGAAACCCTGAACAAAACCCGTGGCCACGGTCTCGAAGGACTTGCCACGATGCGCAGCACCTCGCTGATGCTCAAGGATCTGGTGCTTTCGGGTGAAATCAGGAAAGTGCTGGATGAGATAATCTGCTATGCGAAATACAGCGAAACGGTCATGCAGGACTGGGGATTTGCGAAATACAATGTATCGGGTGCCGGATTGAGCGTTTTGCTGTCGGGCGGCCCGGGCACAGGAAAAACGCTGACAGCGCTTGTGCTGGCCAATGAACTTGGCCGCGCGATTTATGTCGTGGATTTGTCGCGTGTGGTCGATAAATATGTCGGAGAAACCGAAAAAAAGCTGTCACAGATATTTGATGAAGCTGAAAAATCACAGGCGATGCTGCTGTTCGACGAAGCAGATTCACTGTTTGCCAAGCGCACCGATGTGAAAAGTTCAAACGACCGCTATGCGAATCTGGAAGTCAATTATTTGCTGCAGCGTCTGGAAGCCTATCGCGGTGTGACGATTCTCACGACCAATCTTGCCGGAGGGCTGGATGAAGCGCTTGCACGCCGCATTCAGTTCAAGATCGAATACCCGCTGCCCGACGTGAATCAGCGTCTGGAATTGTGGAAACGCCTGATACCGCCCAAAGCGCCGTGTGAAGAGAATCTGGAGCTGATGTCGATTGCGCGGTATTTCGAGATGAGCGGCGGCCATATTAAGAATGCGATTTTCCGCGCATCCATACAGGCGATTTCGGGCGGCGGCGTGTTGACCAAAAAACTGCTTTGGGATGCTGCAGTTCACGAATACCGATCGATGGGTCATATCATTCGCGATAAAGGCTGTGATGAGGATGATTACAAGGGGCGGTATTAGAATATATTCAGCCCCTGGGGACATGTAAGGCGCGTTATTCGTTATTCACTATTACGTATTCACCGGAAATCACGAGCAGTGAGTAATTGCAAAGACATATTCGGGATAAAATCTAAAGAATTATCGTTAGTGAATGGTGAACAGTGAATAGTGAATAGTGAATAGTGAACAGTGCCCTGTTTATTGGCAAAGGGCTGAATTGTTACCTGCAGCCTTGGCAAATTTCGTCTGTTTCTGGCAATGCATGCGAAAAAATGGTATAATAGAGCGGATATGCAGTGTTTTTCTGCAACTCTGTAAACGAGCACCAGTTGATATGAATGGATGATTGAGACGGTGCACACCCGGCAATTATGTAGCGCAATGACATGGATTTCTGGATGGAGCTGTATGAATATGAGAAAACAACACCTGATATATGCTTCGCTTTCACTGTTTATAGGTCTTTGTGCATGTACCGGCGGCAGTCACAACAACAGCTGCCGCGATGGCGAACGCATCTGCAGCGATCGTGATGGTATCGGCTATTACCAGATGTGCCAGAACCATCAGTGGCCCGAGGCAACCCCCTGCCCCGGCAACGCCGCATGTCTGGATGCGCACAGCTGTGTAAGCGCATTGCTTCCGTACCGCCATTGTTTGGAAAACAACACGCGCTGTGTCGAGGTCGACAGCGAGATTGTGATACAGCAATGCACCAATAACGAGTGGGTGGATACGGGACGTTGTGACGATTGGTCCTGTGCGGAATGCGAGTCGATTCCGGAATGCAACGAGGGAGACATCAAGTGCATCGGCCCGATGAACACGATGTATACCTGTGAAAACCGGACCTGGACAGAATCGGGCATTTGCCCCGGTCCCGGCCCGATTCCACCGGAACCTGAATGTGAGAACGATGCAAAACGCTGTATTGTACGTGACGGCACAGCGATCTACGCACAAACCTGTGTCGACGGCCAATGGTCCAATGACGAGCAGTGCGAGAATCTGTGCGCATTTGGTGAATGTACATCGACTGAGGTGTGCAATGACGGCGACGTCATCTGTCATCTGAAAGATGGCGACATCACCATCATCATGGAATGCCGCGATAATGCGTGGCAGGAGCTGGATGAGTGTGATTTTGGCGTTTGCGTCGACGGCGAATGCAAAATGTCGCTCGAAGAATGCGAGGACGACTCCAAATCATGCCGGGTCATCGATGGTGCAGTCATGACCATGTTGTGTGAAGATGGCACATGGAAGCCGCAAGATCCCTGTCCGGATGGTTTATGCATCAACGGCGAATGCCGCTCCAATCTCGGCGAATGTAAAGACGGAGAGCTCTCATGCATTCATGACGGGGACGATACCTATGCCGCAGCCTGTATCAGATCGACAATGGTTGCCATCGAACACTGCGATTCGGGCATGTGCGACAATGGCAAATGCCTTTCCCCGATAGATAACTGCGAAGAAGGCGCAAGCCTGTGTTTCAATGACAATAATGTGTCAAGCGTGCGTGTATGCCATAACAACACATGGATAGACGACAAGATTTGCGGCCCGAATCAGCGATGCGTCGACAGTATGTGCATCGAATTGTTCGACTGTATAGAAGGCGAAAGACGGTGTTCACAGAACGCCGAAGGCCAGTCAACGGTTCAGGTTTGCAATGGCCAGATTTGGGTGGATGAAGAAGTCTGTCTGTCGGATCTGTGCATGCACGGGATGTGCATTATCGATGTGGTATGCCGTGAAGGCCAGACGATGTGTGATGGCATCTCAAGTTTTAAACGATGCACGAATGGGTACTGGGGATCACCTGAAACCTGCCCGGCCGGTTCTGTATGTTCAGACGGTTTTTGCATCGAGCCGCTGCCGGAATGTGATGAAGGCGTATCCAAGTGTTCCGACGATGGCAATCACGTGATGTCGTGCATTCACGGAAGCTGGCAATATATCGATTGTTTCCCCGAAATCTGCGTAGACAGCAAATGCGCAGATCCGGTTATAGAATGCAACGACGGCGATACGATGTGTTCCGAAGAAGCAACGGGCGTCAAGACCTGCGTTGACGGTCACTGGGTCTATCGCGACTGCAACCCCGGAATGTGCAAGGACGGCCGTTGCCAGGATGCCCCGGAATGTTCAAACGGCGAGTCTTACTGTCTGGAGGATGGCTCTGCACAAATATTATGTGTCAACTACAAATGGACACGCATCGACTGCAGTCCGGGCATTTGCGCAAACGACAAATGCAAGGGCAACGTCGAACCTGAATGCAGGGAAGGCGATAAAGAATGCCTGGACAGCGCGACATTCCGTGTTTGTGTGGATGGCAGATGGGCCACTGGCAAGTGTGATTTTACGGTCTGCTCAAATGGCATTTGCACGAACAATGTGGAATGCAAGGACGGCGATAAGGATTGCAGCGGCAATTCCGTTCTGGCCTGTATCGGCGGAAGCTGGGAAGTTTATGAAACCTGCACACTGGGGACATGCAAAAACGGCAAATGTATCGACGACAGGGAATGCGAAGAATACGAGACGCAATGCCGCGGCGATTACGTCCAACTCTGTCGCAATGGAAAATGGGAGGATGCGTATAGCTGTGCCCCGAATAGATGCGATGGCGGAGACTGTGTAGGTCCTGTCTGCAAGGAAGGCGAATCGAGATGCAAAGATAATACGCTCCAGTACTGCAAGAATGGCAAGTGGGACTTTTCCATCGACTGCTCACCGGGAATCTGCGCAGATGGCAGATGCACCATCCCGAGCGAGTGTGAGGAAGGAGAAACACGATGCAACGGAAATGCCCTCCAGTTCTGTATCGATGGCGCATGGGGGTATTCTGTTAACTGCGACCCGGGCGTCTGCAAAGACGGCGGTTGCTATGAAGACTGGGAATGCGACGACGGTGAATCGCGATGTGACGGCGACATGCTTTGGTTCTGTTATGATGGCGAGTGGAGCTATGGTTTCGACTGCAGCCCAGGCATTTGCAGAGACGGCGACTGTTTTTATGACTGGGAATGCAACGACGGGGAAACGCGATGCAACGGAAATACCCTTGAGTACTGTGTTGATACCGCATGGAGATATTCTGTTGACTGCAGCCCTGGCGTCTGCAAAGACGGCGATTGCTATATGGCCCAGGAATGCGAGAATGGCGAAACGCGATGCAGCGGAAATACCCTTCAGCTCTGTATCGATGGCGCATGGGGGTATTATGTTAACTGCAACCCGGGCGTCTGCAAAGACGGCGGTTGCTATGAAGATGTTCCCGAATGCAATAATGGCGAAAAACACTGCTCGAATTCTTCTACTGTGAAATACTGTGTGAACGGCAAATGGGAAGAAATCACCTGCATATCGAATGAATGCAAACATGGCGAATGTGTTGAAGTTCCGCCGCCTCCCACGTGCACCAACGGTCAAACCCAGTGCATCTCCGCAGAAGATCTTGCCGCAGTGCAGGAATGCGTGAATAATGAGTGGGTATTTAAGAAAGCATGTTTGTATGGTGTGTGTGTTGGCAACGATTGCACCGACATACATGAGCCAGAGTGCGATGTCGAAGGCGAGCGCGTCTGTATCTCGAAAGACCGCGTGACGAGCGTTCAGGTTTGTGAAGATGGTTTGTGGGTAGATGCAGAAGTCTGCAGCACCCAGGTGTGCAACAACGGCATTTGCGGCGCAGCCGAATGCACCAATGGATCGCGTGTCTGCGCGACCAAAGGCCGCACAACCTATGTAAAAACCTGCGTGAATCAGATATGGACCGAAGGCGAAACCTGCCCGACGGGTCTTTGTGAAGATGGCAAGTGCATTGATGATGTGCCGGAATGCACCGGAAACAGCAGACGATGCGCGACTTCGGGCGGCCAGACGGTTGTCGAGCAATGCGTGAACAAAAAGTGGAAGCCCGTCGAAACCTGTGCTTCGAACCAATGCATTGCCGGTGCCTGTGTAACCGATGTTGATGAATGCAGCAATGGCGTGAAACGATGCGCCAGGAGCGGCAGAGATACGGTTGTCGAAATCTGTCTGTACAACTCGTGGGTCGTGCTTGAAACATGCGAGACCAACCAGTGCTCCAACGGCGTGTGCACCGGCACCACCGTTGTCTGCAACAATGGCGATCGCCAGTGTATGACCGAAGACGGCATTACCCGGGCGCAAATCTGCATCAACAATGTTTGGACGAATGCCGAGATATGCACATCGGGTGTATGTACGGCGGGCGTTTGCAACGATTCTACGGAATGCACCAATGGTTCAAAACGCTGCATTTCGAAAAATGGCCTGACCGTGACCCAGGTTTGCAGAAACAACAAATGGAGTGATTCGGGATATTGTGAATCCGGACAGTGTGTCGACGGCGACTGCGTGCTGCCGGTGCGCTATTGTGATAACGGTGAAGAAGGCGACATCCGATGCATCAATGATGACAATTCCAATGGCACCATCAATGTTTGCCAGAATGGCGAATGGGTGATGCAGGATACATGCAACTTTAATTCGTGTACAACCGACAACGAATGCGGTGTATGCAACAATTCCATCTATTCCGTCTCGCTTTACGGACCTGTGAGCTTCTGTGTTTATGGTGTGCAGTATGACTTTGAATGCAGCCACCTGCCAAACAAGACGCCCAAAGAGATGTGTTCCGGCGAATGCGATGGATCCATCCCGGATTTCTGCCGCAATTATTCCAAATATATCGGATCAAATCTTTATCTTGGCGAAACATATAAGTGTATAAATGGACAATGGACAAATGATCTTTGTCCGGGACAATGCAACCATGATGCAACGGATTGTGAGGACAGCTGGTAAATGAAACGCTATTTTATAACTAAATTATTGGCAATTTCGGGCATGTTGATGGCCATGCAATGCCTGTCTTGTGATTCGGATTCCGAAGACACCATCAAACCAGAGTGTATCGATGGCTTCAGGCAGTGCACCGACATCGATTATGTGGGGCATTATCGAATCTGCGAAAACCATCACTGGTCAGAGTATCAGGTCTGCCCGGGCAATCTTATGTGCGACGACGACGTCAGCTGTCAGGCGTATTCGCCTAATAACCCCCAGCCTGCCGTAGAATGTCTCGCACACGCTCCGAGCGAATGTGACAATGGGGTGCTGAAGTATTGTGAAGACAACAGGTGGGCTTATGCGCCATGCGTCAGCGGCGCTTGCAGGGATGAGCATTCATGTGCCGAAACCTGTGATGATGGAGAAATTCGCTGTTTCGAGCCACCCGATTCGCCCATTGGCATGCTCGCCAAATGCCAGGACACTTACTGGATCGAAGATGAGGTATGCCCCTCCGTATCGTGTTCAGAATCCCGCACATCCTGTGGAGAGTGTATGAATGGCACGTACTCGACTTCGACTTACGGTTACGTTGAATACTGTCATCGCGGAAAGCTTATCCTCATGGATTGCACCAGCGGATTCGAATATGATCCCCCCCTGCTTTGCGTTGGCCCTTGTGAACATTCGGGGTCAAGTATCTGCTGGGAAAACAAAAAGCGGGACGACATTTATTTCGGTGAATCCTATCATTGCATAGAAGGCGAATGGGTACACACCGAATGCAGCGGACCGTGTAATGCGGAAGGCACCGATTGTGCTGAGCCAGCAGAATAGAAAGCGGCGCGTATTTGCCGGCGTTTGTTAAACGGCGGCAAATAGCGGCGCGGCATGCGCGTATTTGCGCTTTTGCGCAAATAGCGCTGCCCCCCAAAACATCAGCAATCCCTGTTGAGCCAAAAGATCGAGGCCAGATTTGCCAGAATGAGGATGAACAGGCCGATGGCGAAATAGCCGGCGATGGACAACCACCAGGCTGCATCGGTGGGGACGCCGTAGAAAAGCGCGTCGATGCTTGCGCTAAACAGGACGATGTACCAATAGGCGTGCGCAGTGACCGACATCAGGCCCCAGAGGATGACCCAGAATGACGAAAAGCGGCGGTCGGGAGGCGCGGGCGTTTGTGACATGATGGTGACGACGTCGTGCAATACCGAGGTTTTGCCGGTGTCACGCGATTTGAGATGCTCGTAGAGTTTTTGCCGCTCGAAGGGATCGCGGCTGCGGCGCGGCGCATAAAAATAGCGCCCCATGATGGTCGTTCCGATGCCCGACATCACCTGACAGACCAGGCACACCGCCAGGATAGACAGACGGGTGGGGGTTGCCGACAGCAATGCATCGTCCAATGCGCTGCCGATGAGGAGCGCAATGGAGATGTACAAAAGCACGACGAGCAAATGCATGGTTGCGGCGAACAGTACGCCGACAAAAGCGCCACGACGATAGGGAAGCCTGAACAGGTTCACAGTGAGGGCGACGCATCCGGCGTAAACGCCCATCAGACCGGCTGCCGCTATCTGTCGTTGGCTGAACATAAGATTTAGATATCCAGACCCTTGACGTATTCGTTAAGGACGCGGCGATCGGCATCGTGCGCAACGGGCACATCACCATCGAGTTCAGAAATATTGCCAGCTTCCATCAGCGTCACGCGCATGCGTGTATCTTCGCTCGCCCCGACGGCATATTCGAGCATTTTTTCGTCTGCTTCGGACAAACCATAATGCATGCGAATGACCTTTTCTTCGATGGGCTCGAGGAATTCATAGGGGGTGGGCTCTGCCTTTTTGGCCGGCATAACCGTTGTCGTGGTACGAGTAACTTTTTGTGTTTGTTTTTCCTTCACGGGAATCTCTCCGTTCATGAATATGAGTCCGCATCTTGCGAGTTAAAGGCGCTGCCTGCGACGCTCTGGAGATTATCGCAATTTCAGATTAGGGCAAATTTTAGAGCTATTCAAGAGGGGAAGTGTGAATGATGGTGAATTGCAAAACAATTCATCTGCCCATCTATTGTCTTTTTAAGCATTACCTGCCTGTCACGCTGGTTTTTTGCGAAATGGGGAAGGGGCCTTATTTCGTCTTTGCAGGTCATGGCAGACCGTATGTTTTTGACAGAACCTATATATATTGCGGGGTACAGGGGCCTGAGGCAGAGCCCCGGATAAAACCTGAATTACCAGGGCACGACACGCTGCGCAATGCCCTGTCCCGACTGCATGAGGCCGTCATGTGGGAAAACGAGATACAGCGCATCCGTATTTCCGCTTTTTTCGGGGAGCACAGCGAGTTTTGTGACGCGTGAAATACGGGCTTCGGAGGTTGTGCGTTTGAGTATTCCGGATGACGCCTGACCGCGGAAAATATCGGCATCTTCATCGACATAGGCATTGATCGTATGGTTGAGACCAGTGGTCATATTGGCTATCACGACAATGAATTCCAGTTTGGACGACAGGCGGACAAACCGGGCATCGGTGATTTTTTCGTTTCGCCCCGGCAGGAAGCTAAAGCCGATATGCGATTCTTCCGAAAGGCGGAGTTCGCCGCTTTTGAGCATTCCGCTGGCATAGACGACGAAAATGCCGCCCTGTTTCTGGAGTCCCGGGCGATAGTCGGGCGAAAGCAGAACCAGATCGGCGTGACCATCGTTGTTCACATCGATGCGCTGCGGGATGATTTCGAGACCGGCGCGATTCTGCGGTGCAAGTATGCGCAGTGCCGTGAGCTCGGGAGAAAGATCGCTGTAGACTTTGTCGCTGCGATGACCAATCGACGAAAACACATAGACCGTCGAATAATTCTCGTTCGACGCATTCATGGATTTGGCTGCACGCACGATCAAATCGGGCTCGCCATCCAGGTTAAAATCCATCACCTGGAACTGACTGCCGAATTCTTCGTTTGATGTACCTTCGAGCGCGAGGACATCCGAACCGGACAGATTGTGGAATCCCATCTTTTGTTCGGCCTTGCCGCGAACGATGAAAACGCTGCCGCTGATTTCCTTGTCGATCTCGCGGTATGGCGCACCGATGATGAGTTCGTCGAAGCCGTCGCCATTGAGGTCCTCATAGCGCACCTGCGTGCCGAGCCCTGAATCCGGTTCATTTTCGAGAATATAGGTCGTGGCGTTGGTTTTGAGCGTTGATTCGGTGAGATTGAGAGCCAGCGGCTGTGAGATATCGTCGGGCAAAGGAATGGCGGCAACAAATCCGGTCGCATTTTTAACCGGCATACCGGGAACAGCGATGGTGAGCAGCGATTTGCCCGCCGCAGATTTGGAAATCGCGAAATCGGCGATGATATAGTTCTCAGGTCCGAGAATCTGAACATCACAGCCGGTCGCCGTTCCCAGCGCAATGTTATCCCCCTTTCGGTCTTCGCGAACCAGGCAAATCACGCTGCGATTTCCGGCGCCGCTTGGAGAAAACCAGGCGAGATAATCGTTGTTCTGATACTGAACACGCTTGAGATCGGTCGACAGACCGCCGCCCTGACTGGGCGCAGTGATGGTCATAAAGTTATTGCCAAGCGTCGAAGATGACGGGAGTTCCGAAACCGCGCCAAGCACAGCCATGGCACCGGTTCTTTCGCGGTGTTCGGGATCGGCGGCCACGCGCACCACCGCATCACGTTTGCTGTCGCCATTCACATCGCCGAAATCGGCACCAAGTCCAAAGCTCATGAATTCTGCGCCATTGATTTCGATATCGGGCCGCAGGCTTTGTTCGACCGATTCGACGAAATGCGGACCGCCCAGATAAACCGAAAGTGCGCCGTTGCTCTGCGTTCCGGCATAGGGTGCAGAGATAACGAGATCGGGGCGATTGTCACCATTGGCATCGACCGCACGGATGCGATAACCGAACTGCCCGCCCTTGCCCGATATCTTCAGCGACTGCGGCTGAACCGCAGATTCTTTCGGCATATTGTTCGAATCGAAAACATAGACCGTGCCTTCGTTATCGGGACCTTTCACCAATCGGTTGGGGGACGAAACCGCCAAATCATCGCGGCCGTCGCCCGTGAAATCGCCGGCAGCCACGCTGTAGCCAAACTGCGCATTTGCCTGATCCCCGCTGATTCTCATGCTGATTTCGTCGTCGACCTTGCCGATATCGATAACCGTTCCATTATATCTGAACGGCTGATTAACGATCGTCACACTGCCGGCAGCCTTTTGGCCTTTGGAGGTATCCAGCGGCATGCCCAGCGCGATATCGGCCAAACCATCGTCGTTGAAATCGCCAATGGCACAGCTGTGCAGCACGCGAATGCCATTCGATACCGGACGCACAATCGTCGTTTTGCCATACAGTTTTGAGCCGATATCATACGACGGTTTATCCCAGCTGCGGCGCATGGTGAGCAAAGTGACCTGGCTTGCGGAAACCGCCTGACCGCTGAGATACCCCATCGACGCCAGCGCCAGATCTGTAATGCCATCGTGATTCAGATCGCCTGTGCACATCGAAAGCCCAAGACTCGACCCGGCTTCGGAAGTCACAAACGACACATCTGCACCGCCTTTCTGCATCACATCATAGACGCCTTTTTCGCGCGCAGTTCCGCCGTAAAACAGGTACACAGCCCCCATCTGTCCGGGCTCCGAAACGGCCATATCCAGTTTGCCGTCGCCATTAAAATCGCCCGTGACGATATTCATGCCGAGCTGCCCGTTTCGGGTGTGCCCGTCGAACCGATAGTCGAACGCCTGCAGCGATGTCGTATCGCGGATCCCCTCAAGCGGCTGCCCCTGTTTGCCGAGCAATACATAGATGCTGCCGGCCGAAGCGAATCCATTCGGACTCATGCCGGGCGCACCAAATACAATATCGTCGATGCCGTCACCGTTCATATCGAACACGACCGGATCCATCAGGCGCGCGCCCGAAAACCGGCTGCTGCCGCCGACGATCTGCCCTGGCTCCAGCTGCCAGAGTCTTTCTGAATTCTGCTGCACATCCTGGCCTGCCGCAAACTGCGGCAGCATCACACCCATCAGACATGCGCACCATAACCAGCCATTTTTCTTCATATCAGACCACTTCACCGAAAACATGCGTTCGAATCAGACACCACCCCAAACTTAACATAGCCGTTTTTCACAGCATCCGCAAATACCCGCAGATTACCGGATTGTCCCATTCGGCTGCAGCACACCGTATTTGGCTTGCACAGGCACCAGATTCTGGGACGCCATATTGGGCATATGGGCCTGCAACCAGCTGTTGAGCGCTTCGAGCGACGCATCATCAGACCGCCAGTTCAGCCACTCATCGCGGTGAGCCAGATAATCGGCATCCGTCGGCGGCCGCACAGACTTTACCCGAAACACATACAGACGATCGTTTTCGAGCAGCGGGTCCGAAATCAGCCCGATTTCTTCGGGTTTGATATTGTTCAGCACCCCAAGTACCTTCTTGCTTTCTATCAGATTCTGCGACTTCAGTTTATTGAATGAAGCTTCCGTCGTCACATAATGACCATCCAGAGATTTGGCAACTTCCTGCAAATTGACGTCCTGCATGGCAAAAGCGGATTTGAGCAATGCCATCAGATGCAGCGACGGCACCGTATCGAGCAGCGCGCGTCGCCCGATTTGCTTTTGCACTGCGGCATCGTGCAAATCCAGCGGCTGCGGCCCATCCAGCCTGAGCGTGATTCTGAACGCACGGTAAACCGGCGACTGATCCAGCTCCGACACGCTTCCCTCGGGCATTCTGAACGCCCACTTATTCGACTCGCTGCGTTCCTCGACGAGCGGATTATCTTTGCCATTCAGTACGACGCATCCCGAATTCTTCTCCGATTCGCATTTTTCAAGGGCTTTATCCATACCCTGCTGCACCGCGACCAGCCGAAGCGCCTCCCACCGGCGCATCACATCGCTTTCGGTCTCATCGCCATTCACCAGATAGCCCATCCGAACGAATGAAACATGTGGCAGACTGTTCAGCAAATCCGGGTGCAGCTTCAGATATTCCGCCAAACTCCCGCCGTTATCCTTAAGATAGGCATCAACCTCTTCATCACTCGGCGAGTTGTCAAAATCCACGACTTCCACATTTATCACCCGCTCGTCGATATCATAAGCCATGCGCATCACATCGTCGGGCATCGTCGTAATGATATACCGCTGCACCGCCAGCGGCACCGCCGAATCGGCAATCACGTCCTGAATATGGTCGGGATCAATGCCCTGCTTCACCGCCAGCGCCTTCACATCGGCCACATCGTTCTCTTTGAGCAGTTTCGCCGTCGCCGCCTCAATCGTCGCAGGCGCCATCGCGATCTTATTCTTCGCCATAAAATCTTTCAGAAACTTGCTCTGAAAACAACGCTGCACCTCATCGCGCTGAAACTGCGGATTTGCCAGTGCCCGCTTCGAAAAATGCCGTCCCATCAGGTGATGCACCTCGATACAGCGGTCGTAATCCGCCATGGTGAGCGCCAAATCATCAGCAACCATCACGACTTCTTCGGGTGTTCCCGGCAGCGGTGTCTTTGCAGCCGCAGCATTATCGTTCTGCGCAGGTGCCGGGTCGTGCTTCTGACCACACGAAACGCTCAAAGCGAGCAGCAATCCTGCCGCAATATATGTGTATTTCATTGCATTTTCCTCAAAGATTGATGCGCACCCATTTGCACGCCTGCAATTATTTATCACACGTCGCATCCGTTTTAAATACAATGTGATTTGTTGGGGGCAGCCGCCCCCTACGGCGCTTGCTCGCCAGAGACGTTCCACGGAACGTCTCTACTCGCTACGCGCCTACCCCCACTGCGGGGGTGCCCCCCGCAACGCCCCCGATTCTGTGATTCCCATGATTCATCTGCAAAATCTATCGTTCGGTTACACCGCTGCCCCGCTGTTCAACGATATCACCACAGATCTGCCCGACAAATGCTACTGTTACGGTGACAACGGCTGCGGCAAAACGACGCTCTTGCAAATCATCGCAGGCATCCTCCAGCCATCGTCGGGAGATATCACCCGCAATCATCAAACGCACTGGCGCTCCGCACTATTTCTCGATCACAGCTTTCTGTTCGACGAATTGACCATACAGGCGCATCTCGACTGGATGCACAGCATGTACGGCGATATACAAAAAACCGCGCAGTTGTTCGACATTGCGCCATATACCACGCGGCGGCCGGCCGATATGTCGGCCGGCGAAAGACAATGGTGCGCACTGTGCCTGTCTTTCTGCATGCCGTGTGATATCATGCTGATCGATGAACCCGCGCGCAGCCTCGATGATACCAAATGCACTCGGCTGCTCGAAATCCTGCGACAATTCGCAGACGACCACGATATCATCGTCACCGGTCATCGGGCCGACCATCCGTTCAGCCAGATTCTGTCCCCCATATTCCTGTCCGACCTGCGATAGCATGAAACGCATCTACCTTTTCTGTGCCATAATCCTGAGCCTGATTGCGATACGCGATGCGGTGATCCACTCGTTCGCGCATGCATGCATCGTGTACTTCAGACTGTGGCTGGGTGTGATGCTTCTGGCCTGGATGCACCATCTGCATCCCCGCGCAATCCCCGCGCGGCTGTTGTTCGTCCTGTATCTGCTGCTGATTCAGCCCCCGGCACTCACCCCCGAATCGATGTTCGCGCTGCATTGGCTTGCCCCAGCCCATATCCTGTTTTCGTGGTCTGCCGGATGCTGTCTGTGGGCAATGCTGAGTTTGCCGCAAGACGACCAGCATGCCGGATTATGCCAAACTGCGCTGGTCTGTCAGCTGGCTGCAATCGTCACAGGCATGATTTGGGCGATGGATGCCCCCGACTGGGGCATGCTGTGGCAATGGGATACAATCGAAACCGGATCGCTGTGCACGTTTATCGCCATCTACGCCATATCCCGTTCGCGATCTGCATTCTGGCGCTATCTCGGTCTGTTTTTGGCGCTGTATCAAATCTGGAGCCTGTATCTGATGCCCGAAACACAGACGCGCCACGGTTATCTCGACGCTCAGATCAATGCATGGGTCTGGTATCTGTCGGCCGCTTGTTTCCTGGTTTTATTCGTCTGCCAAAACCGCCGCAAAGCCCCAAAATCCCCATCAAAATATGCAGGCATACAGCAAATCGCGCAATACACCTGCGGCTTTTTTATGCTTATCGTAAACCTGTTATCCCAGGCCGACCTCATCGACGACACATGGCTGTATATCAGTTTCGCCGCGATCTGGTGCGTGCTGTCATTCGACAGCCTCACCATTCGCCGCGCAGCCGTTGCAATGGCCGGCGTCTGTCCGATTCTGGTACCGGCGATTGCCGATACGCAGGCCGACCAGATATGGGTCAACCTCGATGAACCCGCATCCGGCATGCTGCTTTCGGGCATCCGCCTCTCACAGGAAGGCGGCTGCCAAATTTATCATGCGACCATTCAAAGCGACTACCAAACGTCCGAAATATCGGCAAAATCCTGCGATCATCAAATCATTCCGACAGGCCACCGCGACATGATCACATCCGGCGGCATCCGGCGATTCTGGTGCATCGATTACCAGGCCCGGTTCGGCGTGCTGCTGCTGCGTCGAAATATCACCATCGCCGTGCTTTATGAGATCTGCATCGTCGCATTGTGGTTACTGGTTTTGCTGTCTGCAGCCGGTGTTTTTAAACAACGCCCCCATCGCGAATTGCACCAGACCAAGCACTGCCAGGGCTAAAACCGGCATCAGACAAGACTGCTGAGCAACGATATTGCCGCCGGCAACCAGCCCGACGATCCACGCGGGCAAAACCCATGGCCCCGCGATAACAAGCGACAGCAAATGGCACTGCGCCGGCCTGAGCGCAACCGTATATGGCTCAAGATTGGCTGTCATCGCATGAACCGCAATGGCGCAGAACAAAACCATCGTCCCAAACAGCCACAAACCGGGCAGCCACAGACCGGTCACGCATGCAGCCCCCAGGTTCCACAAGGCCGCGAATCCGGCCAAAAGCACCATAACGGCACAAAATTCACCGCGCAGATATTGGGCAAACTGCCGCTGCGCGATAAAGATTTTTGCGCGTTTGCCAGCGCTGGCAATCTCGATCTGCGATACCGCAAAAACAAAGATAAGCAGGCAAATCCAGCCGGCATTCTGGATTTCTGGCGGCGAATCCAGCCAGCCCGCAAACGACATCGCCACACACAACAGCAGCATGCAAAACAGCGCCGCGGCCACAAGCATCCGTCCCGACCAAAGTATGGCAAAATGAAGCTTTAACATATTAATCATGGCATCTCGTGAGCACATCTTCGATCTGCAGTCTCTGCGCCCGATAGGTTCCCGTCACAATCACGCGCATCTGCGGCTTCAGCCGCGTTCCAAACCGCACCGGCACCACCCCGTCGATACAGGATTTCTCGTCGCACAACACGATTTCAATCCTATCGGCCGCCGAACGCATCTCACGAACGGTGCCCTCCAGACGCACCGATGCACCATCGGTCGGGCTCAAAGCCCAAAACCCCGATACATCGGTCTGATATCGCATTCCCCTGTGGCTCACAGCCACCATCACCACAATCAAAAGCGCAGCCAGAGCCAGGGGAATGATAACGGATTTACATCCACTTTTTACCGACAAAATCGTACCCAACCGTAACCGTCTGTCCGTTTTTAACCGTAACAGTCTTGGTCTGTTTTCCCAAAGACGGATGGACCAACTCGACTTTGTGCTTGCCTTCCTTCACCTCTTTGTCTTTTGGTGTCGGCCCAAGACGTGAGCCGTCGATCGATGCGGTAGCCCACGGTCTTGCCTTGCACGAAATCTTGCCCTTGCCGCCGCCAGTTGTCGCCTTCTGCTGCTGATTCTTGTTGGTATTGGTTTTGTTGGTCGCAGTCTTCGTCTTATCATCCGATTTCGTATCGTTTTTGGCGACAACCGTGTCTTTTTCTCCAGTCTTTTTATTTTTATCAGCAGCCTGAGAATCCCCGTCATTATCGGCCTTGGCCAACACGATTTCGACCGAATTGCCCGAATCTTTTGTCACTTCGATGGTCTTTTTCTCTTTCGCGCCGCTGTCATCTTCGACCTCGACGACCAGATTGGAACCATACTTGATATTTTCGAGTTTAACCGGGCTCTTGCCTTTATCCTCGCCATCGACCTTAACGTTCAGTCCATCGGGCGAGGTGCGGATGGTAAAGACGGGAACCCCGCCGCCTGCCGGAGACATATACGCACTGAAAGTATGGTTGGTGAGCACGACCGGACGTTCAATCGTCACGGTTTCGTAGCCTTCTTTTTCGAACGTAATCTTAATATTTTTGCCAAGCGGCGTTTTATAGCCGATCACCGGTGTGAGCTGAGGTTTGCCGTTTTCATCGAGCACCGGGGTATCGTCGATCTTTACATTGGCAGCAAAATCGTCGGCGTTCGACGTGCAGTCCTCGTTTGCGCACACCTTTATGCTGATAAGAGAACTGGGCGGCACGAACTCGGTCGCCTCTGCATTGTTGGATGAAGACACATATCCGGCGATGATAAAGCATGCGATGATGAGCAGCGCCATAAACGCATAGGCGGCGATATAGAGCACCGGCACTTTGTTTGTGGTCGTTGCGGGCAGCATCGGATCGCTTGGAAACATCGGAGGCGCAGGCTGCATTGCAGGCTGCATCGGCTGCTGCTGCATCGCGGCATTAATCTGGAACGGCGAAGGCGCTGCAACAGCCTCGGTCGGTCCACCCAATTCACTGCCGCCGCCGCCAAACTGATTGGACGACGCATTGCCGGTAGGAACGAATTCATTGTCGACGCAGGTGAATTCCGCAGGACCCCGCACGAATTCAGGCGCTTCCATATAGGAATGTCCCTGACGGTTCGTGAGCGCCAGCGCCATATTTCCCAGCTGCGTATCGGAACCATCGCCATTTGCGACGATCCACGTTTCGAGCACGCGCGCCAGTTCACCGCAGTCCTGATAGCGCAGGTCGCGGTTTCGCTCGAGCGTGCGCATGACGATATCGCCCAGTTCAACCGGCACATCGGCGCCAAACCGCGACGGATGAATGATCTCGGATTTGAGCACCTTGGTGAGAATATCGAAATCGCTGTTTGCCTTGAACAGACGATAGCCTGTGAGCAATTCCCAAATCACCGTACCCAGCGTAAACATATCGCTGCGGCCATCCAAAGCCTTGCCTTTGGCCTGTTCGGGGCTCATGTAGCTGCTCTTGCCTTTGACCGTACCGATTCTGGTCTTGGTCGCACGCGAAGCCGCCTTGGCAATGCCAAAATCCATCAGTTTAACGCAGTTGTTCTGCGAAATCATGATGTTGTGCGGCGTGCAGTCGCGGTGCACGATATTGAGCGGTGTGCCATCGGCCGCAGTACACGTATGCGCATAGTGCAATGCCTTGGCCGTTTCACACATGATGCGCGCAACCTGCGTCGGCGTGAAGCGGCGGTTGTATTTTTCGGCTGCATCACTGAGGACGCGCAAATCCGACCCGTGGATGTATTCCATCGCGATATACCAGTCGCCGTTTACCTCGCCGACTTCATAAATCTTCACGATATTCGGATGGTTCAAACGCAGGGCGATATTGCCTTCGTCCTTGAACATCGTCACGAATCCCTCATCTTCGGTGTATGAGGGCAGGATGCGCTTAATCGCGAGCTCGATGCTTTGCAGCGCAGGGTCTGCATAGCGAGCTTTATAGATTTCGGCCATACCGCCGACGGCGACCTGGCCAAGTAACAGGAATTTTCCAAATGGTTCTGGCTGCTTCATCGTGTCTGCCTCCGCCATATTACGAGATTAGCAGTGTGCGCATGCGCACATTCACACCCAACTCTACAATAAATGCCCGAATGATGCAACTTTATGGCTGTTGTGCATGTCGCATATCGTAACAGTTCAGGCACCATGCCCTTTCGGACGGCTTGCGCCGTAAGCGCATAATTTGCGCGGCTACGCGCCGCAGGCGGTTAGAGGGTGTGCCACCGCGCACACCCTCTAACAACTCCCGCGCGTCTGGGGGCTTTTCCACAGTTCGCAATATCAAATCCGCTTCGTCTCTCGCGCATGGCGCTTCGACTTGCGCATTTGATTTGCTCACTGGGCTCTTCATTCGCGCCATTCACCGGATGGCGCTCATTCCGGCCCCCCCGTCCCCCGGCTAAATTTCTATGCATTCGTATTGCGTCGCTGAAACGCCTTCCATGGCGTTACATCGACGCGCCCGCCAACGTCCTGTTGGCGGGGAAGTCGTTAGCGCATCATGACAACCTATATACTGTGATCCAGGTCAAGCTTAGGGCTGAATCATCACATTGAACTGGTTATCGTCTTACAACGCTATGGTTTTTCCCGTATGTCTTTGATATGATGACGCAGCGATACCGCTTTAAGTCTCGCCAGTCATCGGGATGCATTATGGATTGGACACACATACACAGCGACAAAACACAAAAACTCCTGTCATTGCTGGAAACCCATCAGGCGCTTGGCATTGCGGCACAGATCGATTATCCCAAATATTCGCTGTACAGTCTGATTACACATTCGACAGCAATCGAGGGCAGTACAGTTACCGAAATCGAAAACCAGCTGCTGTTTGACGATGGCATTACAGCAAAAGATCGCAATATCCACGAAATCCTGATGAATCTGGATCTGAAAGCTGCGTACGAACACTCGATGCATCTGGCTCACGAACATGCCGATTTTTCGATCGATATGCTCAGGCATTTGTCGGCGCTGGTGATGAAGAATACCGGGCGCGAATACTTTACAGCGATGGGATCATTCGACGCATCCAAAGGCGATCTGAGGCTGGTCGGCGTCACAGCAGGTCCGGATGGACAATCGTATATGCACTATCAAAAAGTCCCGGCGAAACTTGATGCATTCTGCCAGCACATCAATGCAGAAAGACATAGACTGCGAGAAAGCTGCGACATCATTGAATCATACATATTAAGTTTTGAAGCGCATTATCAGCTTGTGACCATCCATCCGTGGGTAGACGGCAACGGCCGCATGGCGCGTCTGATCATGAATCATCTTCAGTATGAATTCGAACTGCCGCCATCCATGGTACGCAAAGAAAACAAGGCCGAATATATCCAGGCACTCATTGATGCCCAACAGCAGGAATCATCCGATCCATTCGTATCGTTCATGATGGATGCGCACATCCGCAATCTGGAACGGGAACTGAGCAATTTCAGGAAATCAGCGAGCTGCGACCCGCTGAAATCCTAGGTGGATTCATCCGGCGAATCATCGAGGGATTCGAAGTATTCATCGAACAAAGCGTCGAGTGAATCACGCAGTGCATCGAGGCCTGTTTTTTTCGACGCCGATGTCTGGATGACCAGTTTTGGCGAGATGCCGAGATCTTTGGCGATTTTATGCTGCTGGTTGAAGGCCTCGTTGCGTCCGACTTTGTCGCATTTGGTGAGCACGATGAGCACGGGCAGCTCGCGTTCAAAGCACCATCCGAGCATCATTTTATCGTGTTCAGACGGCATGCGTCGGATATCGATGAGCAGCAGCAATCCGAGCAGCAGTTCACGGCCGGCCAGATAATCGTGCATCATTTTATCCCATGTGCGCTGGATATTTTCGGGCACATCGGCGTAGCCATAGCCTGGCAAATCGACGATGCGCGCGCGATCGCCGACCGTAAAGAAATTGATGAGCTGCGTGCGGCCCGGGGTTTTGCTCACGCGAGCCATTCCCCTGTGATCGCCCAGCATGTTGAGGAGTGAGGATTTGCCGACGTTTGAACGTCCAACGATGGCGACTTCGGGCAAATCGGCGGCGGGAAAGTGAGAGATGGCTGTGGCACTTTTTAGAAAAGCAATTTTTCTGTAATCGAGCATAAAACTGACCTCCGGTGGGCTGTATAACACAGCAACAGGAAATGAGCCAGAGAATGCGAGAGGTGCGGCCGTATGCGCAGCATAGGCCGCACGCGTCCTGCGTATGGGCGAAAGCCCATAGCAGGCGCAAAAAAAAGCATTTTGCATCCTAGAAGAATGTGGCAGTATCTGCGGGATTTGATCTGTTTACGCGGGGTGCGTCATGAAAACCCGATGGGGATGTTTAAAATTTGCTTGTATTTTCGCGGGTTTGCTCGTGACGGCGTGTGATACTGTGGCGGAACTGACGTTTTCGGACGAGCAGCTGATTGAGCTGAATCCGGCTGGACTGGTGCAGGCGGGCTGTTTGCCGAATGCCGAATCGGATGCGATTTTGCGGTTTTCGGTGCTGACGTCGTTCGACGAGATGATGATTCCGGGCAAGCGTTATGCGGCGCTGGGCGATTTGCTCGCACCGGGGCTGAACTTTGGCACCGACGATATCATGATTGGTGACGGGTGGTTTTTTGTCGTCGATACGGCCGGAAACGATCTCGGCTGTGAGAGTGCGGCGGATTGCCCGACCGGCGCGTCGTGCCTTACCCCCGAAGAAATGGGACTGGGACAGTATTATTATGCGCCCAACAAATACTGCGCGTTCCAGACGACCGTGAGTGCGGCGTACGACCCGGTTTTTTACCACTATCACGACAAGATGACCGGCGATGATGCGCATGTGACGAGCAGCCTGGCCGACGGTCGTTCGTTTGCGTTTGTGCTCGACAATTCCGCGACGCTCGACGGCAGTGCAGACAACGGCGTGCCCGATTCCGCCAAGGCCACCGACCCCTATCAGTATCGAAAAGTCGGCCTGAATCAGTTTATGGACGGGCTGAGTATGGGCAGCGATGCGGCGGGAAAGCTTGAGTTTTCGGCGATTTTGGCAAACGGCAGCGGCACCAATGGCGTGTATGATATGTCCAAAAGCTGGATGCGTTCGATCGCCGTATGGCATTCGACCGTGATGCAGAAATACCCGACGCCGAGCGGCGGATCGCCGGTTTGGGAAGCGGCTGCAGCCTCGCTCGACAAGCTGATGGAATCGGCAAATGCCGGTTATTCGCACACCATCATTGCGCTGACCGACGGCGAACCCAACCGCGGTACGGATGAAGTTTATAAAAACTTTAGCCGGCAGCTCACGGCTTCGGATGTTTCGGCGGTTTACTGGCTCGATTTCGAGACCGAAAATGCGCACCCGCATAAACCATATGCCGACGTTGCATCACAAAGCTGCGGCGCTTATTATTTGTTCAGCAACGCTGCCCAGTTCCCCGTTATCATGAGAAATATCGCACTGAATACGGCGTCTCACTGGGATGTCGGGCTGAAGTTTTCGGCGAATCTGCCGGCCGGACAAATGTATCGTCTGGCTGCCAATATCGTCGTCCGCGTTGGAAAAACAGCGGTTTCGTATGAAGCCCAAAGAAAAATCGAACAGCAGTCGGCTATGGACTATCGCCTGGTGATTTCGAAATAAGGGGCTATTGAAGTGATTTTGAACAGAACCAGAGCGATAATAACAGCGATTGCCTGCTGTCTGATGTTTTTGATTGCGACGAATGCCAATGCCCAGTCGGCATCTGACGATGCGGCAGACGAACAGGCCCGAATTGAGGCCGCGAACAACAGTTTTTCGGCCGAACAAAGCGCAGCCGAAAAAGCCATTGCCACCATCGAACCACGCCCGTTTTCAAAGGCGGGACGCGGCGAAATCGCTATCGGCATGGGCACCATCGCCAGCGACATCTTTATCGTGTATCTGCCGGTGACTTTGCGCGGCGGTTATCATTTTAAAGAATGGGTATCGCTGGAACTCGCCGCCTCATTTATGGGCTGTTTTTCAGACGAAGTTGGCGAGAATCTGACGCGTTCGGGATCACAGAAATGCATGCGGGCGCTTACGCCGACCTACGACAGGCTCACCGAAACCTCGGGAGATACACAGCTGCGCAGCGTCACCATCAAAGAATATCAGGTGGCGCGGTTCGCCCTGAACCCGATTTTTTCGCCAATCGTGGGCAAATTCAGCCTGATGAACAGCGCCATCGTGCATTACGATTTGAATCTGAGCGCCGGTCTTGGCGTGCTCGTCGTCGAAATGCCCGATTCCCTCCATATCGGAAAGATCGATTACGGCGCTTCGTTCGAAGGCAACTTCGGCCTCGGACTCCGATTCGTCTTTAGGAATTTTGTCGGTGTCAGACTCGATTTCAGAGAATATCTGTTTGGCAAACAAAACGACAAAGGCCTCGGCACTTCTTCTGAATTCGCGCTCAGCGTTTCGTTTTTGCTGTAGGAGGTAGAAATGAAACACCTGTATTGCGCATTTCTGGCTTGTCTGGCTGCTTTGTTCGTATTCGGCCACCAGACACCTGCATTCGCCGACGATTCGGATGCTCTCGACCGGGATCTGGCCGAACAATGGTCGACCCGCGATATCCCGGCACAGACAGGAAATCGTGTATTCACCTCGGCGGGACGCTTTGAACTCGGTCTGAACATCGGTTACCTCGCCACCGACGACTATTACAACTACGTCCCCATCGAGCTGAACCTCCACTATCGGTTCACAGAATACTGGGGCCTGATGCTGCGAAGCTCGCTGCTGATGATCAACGGGACGACGACGCTGGCGGATTTCCTCGACCATCACCAGACCACCATCAGCGCTAAAATGCTCGGTGATGAACAAATCGTCGACTTTTCGCTCACCGGCACATTCCATCCCGTCTATGGCAAATGGACAGCCGAAACGACGAATCTGGGCCGATTTGACTGGGGCATTTATGCCGGCATCGGTCTGGTCGTCTCGAAATCGGCCAACAAATCGCGAACCAAACGCGAAACCATGACGCATGCCGAAGGCATATTCGGCACCGATTTCCACTTCTTTGTGCTGAGCTGGCTTGCGGTGCGGCTGGACGCTTCGCTGCGATTCTATCATGCGCCAACGCAATGGGTCGTCCCGTGCACGATTACTGCGGGTGTGAGCTTCTTCATGCCCAGTCTGCTGGATTAGGAGCGAGATCTATGAAACAGACGATTTACAAATGGCTTCGCTCGAAATGTCAAATTGCAGCAATGGCTTCGGCATTGCTGTTATTCTGCGCCGATGCGCATGCGCTCACGCTCGAAGACATCCGGAATATGGCTTCGCTGCCCGAAGAAACGCTGATTTCTATCGTCGAAACGGCCAAAGAACTCCCCAAACTGAGCAAAGACGAGATCAAGACACTCAAAGATGCCGGCATTCCCGACAAAGTCACGGCCGCCATTATCAAACGCAAGATTTTGCTCGACAAGGCGGCTGCAGAAGCTGATGCGCCACAGCCCGCGCCGATCCAGACAAGACCCCGCGAAATCAACAACGATGCAGCAGCCAGCGCTCCGGCACAAGAGGCGCAAACCCCGCCGATTCCCGCATTTGATTCGGTCGCTGCGCCGATTCCGGCCGCACCGGAATCATCCGATGCCAGTGCAGCCAACAGCGAACCGGCAGAAGAAGCCGGATTTATCCAGATTCCCGGTGCACAGGAAACCATTCTGGCTCCGGTCGAATCGTCCAATCTGCCCTTTGTCTTTAGAAAATTCTTCCAGGATGCCTACGAGACCTATGCCATCCAATCTGAAATCGCAAAGAAATATGCCGATTTGCAGAGCATCACGGCAGCCGAGCGCGCCGCCGAAGCAGAGATGCCAAGGGTCGCGCAATGGGTCGCGCAGATTGCAACAAATCCAGTATCTTCGCTCGAATCCTGCATCAACATGATGGATGAACTCCATCCCGGCATGGATACGCTCATCGGAGCCGCATTGAATCAGTGCATCGGCCTTGCGCTGCATGCGCTCGGCGCCGACGGCATGGCGTCTGCGTATCTCGACCAGGCACTGCAATCGATCTCAACCGTTCCCAACTATTCCGCAACGCTCAAGACCTTCTTCGAAACCGCACACCGCACCGACTATACGAGCACCAGCCCGCTGCGCATCAAAACACACGCCGAGGATATCGACGACAGCGTCCGCCAGCCGTTTCTCTATTTCATCGCCTATAGTCTGGTGTATGGCGCACAGCCCGACATCACCTATGCGCGGCAGATATTATCGAACATTTCTGCAGGCACCATCTATTCGGCCCGCGCCCATATTCTGCTCGCAACCCTTGCCGTCCGCGCCCCCGAATTCAAATTCAAAACGGCCGCAGAACATCTGAATACCGCCATCGAAACGCTCGACAAACTCGACGATCCAGCGGCTTACGAACTCAAAAACACGACCTGGCTTGCCCTCGCCCGCATCGCGTTCGAGAATCACGCCTACGATATTGCCGATGCGTTCTATCGCAAGGTCGACATCAACAGCCACCACCTGCGCGACGCGATTCTCGAAGACGCCTGGGGCCAGCTGTTTGCCGGCAATTTCCCTGCGGTTCTGTCGCTCACGCATGCGCTCCATGCGCCCATCTTCAAAAAATCATGGCTGCCCGATCTCAAGCTCATCGAAGCCGGCGCCTACCTCGCGCTGTGCCGCTACGATATGGCCGATATGTCGATCGAAACCATGCGCCGCACCATTCTGGCCGATGCCACAAAGCTGAAAGCCTATATCGCGCAGACGCCTGCCCGTGATTACTACAATCAAATCATTCAGGCAGCACGCGACCCGCAAAATGCGACACTTCCTGCGTCGATCTACAATCGCGTCATCTCCGATCAGACGTTCAAAATGCTGCATCAATCCCTCCGCATACTCACACAGGAACAGAACCGAATCGCCCAATACGTCGGATACGGCTTCAATTCGTGGCCAAAACTGCGCGAGGTCTATACGCAGGCCATCGAATTGCGCCAGCAGCACATGTCTGTCGTGCTCTCACAGATTTACGAAAAAACCCTCTCCGAGCTGCACGCCCTTGATATTTCGGCCTCACAGGTTGCCATCGAAATCAGGCTCGCCAAACGCACCCGCGACGCAGAATGCCTCAAAATCGTCGCCGCCGGCGGCAAATGCGAATCCGAAACCGTCGAAGAATCCAGCGCCCAATTGCAAAAACGCGACAACGACGCATGGTGGGATTTCGACGGCGAATTCTGGCGCGACGAAATCCGTTCCTATGTTTCGGGCGTCACATCGCTGTGCAAATAATGGGGCGCCGTGTGCGGCTATCTGCGATACGCCGCACAGACGTTCCATGGAACGTCTACTCGCCTATGCGCTTGCGGGCGACCACACGGGGTCGCGCCGTGTGCGGCTATCTGCGATACGCCGCACAGAGACGTTCCATGGAACGTCTCTACTCGCCTATGCGCTTGCGGGCGACCACACAGGGTCGCCAGCAAGCGCATACGGCTCGCTGGCGCCGCTATTCCCTGCGGGAATACGCGTCGCCCTACAGCGTGATCATCACCGCACCGGCAACGATACAAACGATACCCAATATCTGATATCGCGAGATTTGTTCCTTCAGATCGACGCGCGCAATCAAAAGCGTCCAGATATAGGTGATCGACGTAAGCGGCAATACCACCGAATAATCCAGATATCGCAGCAAATAGATATTCAGGATGGCAGATGCAAAATACAAAAAGCCGCCCAGATAGAACTGCCAGACTTTGAGCAATCCAAACAGCGATTTGGCTGCGGTCGTCGCCTTCTTTAAATATAACGCACCAAACGCCCCAAGCAGCGTCATCACAATCAGAAGAAGATACAACAGCATCATGATTTCTCCCGCGTGATGAGGATAAGGCCGGCGATCACTGCAACGATCCCCACGCACTTCCAGATGCCGATGGTTTCGTTCAATACCAAAGCTGCCAGAATCAGGCTCAGCACATAGTTCAGGCTCAGAATCGGCTGCAAAACCGAGAGTTTGCCGTATCGATAGGCCGCGATCATCAGCAGCGCCCCCAGGCCGTATAAGATGAACCCAGCCACCAGCGGCACCAGACCATGATCAGCCGAAAGCTTCCAAAAGAGCTGTCCGACGCAGACACAAACCGACGAACAGATCATCAGCAGCACACCCTTGCGGATGTTTGGGGTTATGGAGGTCGAATCTGCCATTATTTAAGCGCCTTTCGCGAATCCGGTTTGTAACAGCCGAACATATTTTTGAACAGAATCTTCAGCAAATTCCAGTTTCCCTTGAGCGGACTGATTTTGGTCGGCACCTTGCCGGTTTCGGGATACGCGCGCGTGACCGGAACTTCGCAAACCTTCATGCCTAGCTGCGATGCACGCACCGATAAATAGGCCAGCAATTCATAGGTCATAAAGATATCGCGAAACGGCTGCACATTGGGATCGGCCAGATATTTTGCCGAATAGCCGCGATAAGCGTTTGTCGTATCGGTAAACCGATGACGCGCGGTGATCGAAATCACAGGCGCATGCAGCAGCCGCACCGATAACGTCCGCACCCACGGCGTATTAATCGCTTTGCCGCCCTTAATAAAGCGCGATCCCTGAATGAAGTCATAGCCCTCTTTGAGCTTTTCGATAAAGCGCGGCACATCTTCGATGCTGTCTTTGTTGTTGCCGTCGATCGTGATGATCCCCGTATAGCCGCGCTCCAAAGCCCACCAAAGCCCCATGCGGAGCTGTGCCCCCTGCTTTCCCGTGTCTTTTTTTACGAGCAGCGAGTTCACCCCCAGCGATTTCAATTTTTCGTGTTCCGTGCTGCCATCGGTCGAATCACCATCGCAAATCACGATATCTGCGACTTTGTCCACTTCGTGTTCATGCGCTTTCGTGAGCTCCTGAATGATGCGATCCCCCTCGTTAATCACGGGAATCAGCACCACATAATCCGATTGTTTTTCGCCGAATTCTTCGCACTCAAACTGCGGCACCCCCGCCTGTCGTTCGATTAGCATGCCTTATTCTCCAAATATCTCACGCACATACTGCATCGTCTGTTCGAGCGTGGCCAGCGAATCGACCCGGCCCATCTCGATCGACACAAAGCCACTGTATCCGCCATTTTTGAGCATTTGCGCAAGTTCCCGATGCAGTTCTCGCTTTTCGATCACTTTTAACCCCGGTTCACTCACATGCACATGGTGAATCACATCGACGCGATCGCGAAGAATGCTCAGCGATTCGCCATTGGCAATCACAGTGCCCAAATCGAGGTTGAGCATCAATCCCGGCTGCGAAACCTGGTCGATCACCGACAAAGCCTGTGCCGTTTCGTTGATGTAGTTCGTGTTGTAGATCGGCGGGTTGGCTTCAAGTCCAATCACGCAGCCGCATTGCGACGCATAGCGGGCAATATCGCCAAAAAATGCAATCGCATCGTCGGGATTGGCATTTTCGGGCATATTGCGGTTTCGCGGACAGCCAAACACCAGATTGGAAATGCCGCATGCAGCCGCAAAATCGATGGCCGAACGGGTATAATCCAGCAGCGCCTGGCGATCTGCAGCAGACACAAAGATATTCTCCTTGCGCCCATACCAGATCGACTGCATCGACGGCACCACAAACCCTTGTTCCGCTTTTAGCATCCGGCTCCAGTTTCGGGCTTCATCTATGTGCTCATAAGGGGTTTCGGGGAAAATGCGCGTCGGCGCAATTTCGAGCCCCACAAATCCAAACCGATGCATCAAATCATAAGCCGCTGCATCGTTTTCCGCAGTCCACGCTATATTCGAAATGGCTAATCTGTATCCCATATCATGCTCCGTTTTCGCGGGGGTTACCCTTGCTTTTTCTGGGGCTCTGCCCCAGACCCCGCCAAAGGGCTAAGCCCTTTGGAATCCATAATAGTGTTTGGATTCTGCTATTTGTCTACTATCTGCTATGGCCTACAAAAATTGAAATGGGGCCCCTCCCCCATTTCGCTAAAACTATACATATTTGGCTGGTCTGGGTGGTGTAAGCGATATCTGGTCCATTTTTAAATGTGCTCCCCCTGCGGGGGTTACCCTTGCTAATTGCTGATTGGCATTGATTTCACAGCATAAACGTCCACTTCCCCGACCGATTGTTTATCATACGTCTGGTTCAGATGCGCCAGCATATCGTCTGCGAATTTGCTGCCGCGATGCAGCACGATATACGAGATTTCGGGATACCGGTCGAGCATCACGCCGAGTTTTTCGACGGTCAGATCGACGGGTTCCACAAAGACCCTGCGATTTGTCCAGCCGCCAAAATAATGACCGCTGTATTCGTGGCCCTGCCCCATCACCAGCAGGCCTTTGTCTTTATCGATGCCGTGATTCTGCAGTGCCAAATCCAACTCGCGAATCTGCACGGGTTCCACCGTACCCTCGTGTATGGCGTGATACAGCGGATTTCTCACGAATCCCACCATGCTCTTGCCAAACGTCCAAAGCGACAGCAAGACCACAACCGCACCAATGGCCAGCCGTTGTCTGGACAATCCAAACAGCGACATGCCGTTTTCGTTTGCATCCGATTTTACCGAATCGTGCCGCGCCCAAACGATCATCAGCATCGTGGCGATCACCACTGTGGTTTCGATGTGATAACGGATATCTTTGTAACCGACCAGAATATACATGCCGGTTTTAAGCACAAAGAGCACCGCAATGGCAGCAGCCGCGCAGATTTCCGGTTTTGACCATTTAACATGGCTGCGGCGGCATCCCGCCAGACAGGCGACAGCGACCAGAATGGCGGCTGGCGAGCAAATGCACAGACTCAGCAGAATCCGTCCGGTCTTTTTGAACAAAGCGAGGAACCATGCGCCCGGCGCGGTGAACAAGGTGGGCACATCGCCCAAATCGATTCGGTTTGGAATCGACGGCTCAACCAGAAACAGCGTGCCGGCATTATCCGAAATCCAAAGCGATCCATTGATTCTGTACGAATAGATCATCCAGGGCACCATAAACAGCAGCGCCGCTGCCGCATAAACGCATGCAGCCGGGATGCGCCTGCCTTTCGCAATCACGAGGATCGCAAGCGCCAAAAAGACCAGCAAAACCAGACCATCGAACCGCACGACAGCCCCCGCACCGGCCAGAGCGCCCATCGCAGCAGAAATGCCCAAAACCCGCGCAGTTCCAGGCGGATTGGCATCTTGCTGCGGCAAATGGTTTGCATAAAGCGACACACACAGATAAATCGCCGCCCCCCCAAGCAGCATCGCCAGCGGAATCGATCGAATCGCAAAAACCTCTTCGAGATATTCCGCATTCATCGACAGAATGAACAGCCCCATTGCCCCGGGCCAGACCGCATTTGCCCAGCGTTTCGACGCTTTCAGCAGCAGCCATGCGGTGAGCATCATCGCCGCCGCATTGACCAGCACCCCGGCATACCGCTCAAGCGACGTCGCACAATCGGCCAGATACATCAGCAGCGGATACAGATAGGGAAAAGAGATATTGTAATCGGTATGCACGACGTATTGCCGCACGAGCGTCACACGTCCGGGATCATCGCCAAAAGACTGCGCGATCTTGTAATTGAAAAAGCTGTCGGGTGAATAGTGCCCCAGATACCGCAGCCCATAAATGGCCACAATCGCCATAGCAAACGAGACAAGCAATACCGAAATTCTGATATCGCTGGATTTGGCCTGCCGGAATCCACTGCCACCCGCACATGCGATCATTCCGAACGCACACAGAACCGGAAAGATCATGCTGTAGCCGACATTCGGCGATGCTATCGCCGCAGCCGCCCATAATGCGGGCAGCAATGCCAAAACGAGCCCAGCCCTGTGACCGATGCGCACCTCAAACAGGCGATGCGCAAACGCACCCGCAGCCATCGCAAACAGGCATACAATCAGCCCCAGAACAACGCATCCTGCCACAGACGGCGTAGCTGTATCCCAATAGGCCGTGCAAAAATACAGCACCGCACCAAGGGTAAGCCAGCCTGGTCTGCACCATTTCATTACGCATCCTTCTGGCTGGCCACAAATGCACAAATCTCCGAAAGCGCCTGCGATTTATCGCACAAATAGCCGTTTTTGCCGCCGAATTTTTCGGCATAAATCGATTTGTAGTTGTATTTGAGCGGCACAGGCAGAATCTCGTTCACGAACTGTTTGTGCGTGAGCGCTTCGTAAATCTCGGCTGCCGAAACGGGCTCGGTCGCCGTATGCAGCAGGCGGATATCGTATTTCAATGCCAGCTGGATATCGTCCCACAGACGGCGCAGCGGATAGAACTGGAACACATTGCGGCTGTCGGTAAACTGCAATGCATCAAATCCAACCTTCAGGAATTTGTCTTTGAGCACTTTTTTGGCTGCATCGTCGATCGCACGCAGTTTATAAAACCCGTTCTGCTGCAAATCGTAATACGACCGGATATCGCCGTCGATCGCGCACAGCTCGTCCATTTTGGCCGTTTTGAGCATGAACGGAATGCGATGAATAAAGTCGTAGATAAAGTTCTTTTTGATGTTCTTTCCAAAGAGCGCAGGCAGCCGAACGATGAGCGCATCGGGAAATTTTTCGCGCACCCGTTCTTCGAGAATCAGGCGGTTTGAACCGTATGCCTGACCGTCCTTTTTGAGCGCCTCGATATCCGAAATGCAGGTTTCATCGGCATTATCCGGGTTCGACAACACATCGATCGTCGAGATCAGCACGAGTCTGGCCGGCGCAATTTTGTCGATGTTGTCGAATGCAATATCGATTTGCGCCATGTCGGCAAAGGGATTCTGGTTGGCCAGATATTTCTCGGCCCGCACACCGGCATACACCAGCAAATCCGGGTGCGAAAACCACGCCTCCCCGACATTCTTTGAATTGTACAGGCCGTCAAACTGCCCCGATGCACAGATGTTGCTGCCAACGAATCCGGTATATCCAACAAGCGCCAGTTTCATTGCGATCACCCCATAATTTTTTCGATGCTTTCAAAAGTAAACGATTTGCGCCTGAACGACAGATCAAGCAGGATTTGCAGATAACGTATAATCACCGTGAGAATTGCAAACAGCCCGAAGAAAGCCGCCGACATGAACATAATGGTCGAAGTCCAGCCCGGCGTCGGGTTGCCAATCAGATAAACAACGATGGAAAAGACAATAATCCCCAAACAGAACAATCCCATCAAAACGGTAATCATCATCGACAGGCGATAGCCAATCGACGTGAACAGCAGCAGCGAATTGGCAGCCAGCTCGTGACGATACTGGTTTTCGTCACGGTTTTTGGGCAGCGACTGTCTGGCCTCGGGATTATACCGAACCTGCGCCGACTTTAGCCCGCAGCTTGCATAGGCCGTTTTGCGATAGACGATTTCACGGTTCAGATTGCCGATGCGGTTAATCGCACGCCTGCTCAGAATGCGGAAACGCTCGGTGCAGAAACGATAGGGAAACTGCCCGTAGCGATTCATCAGGCTGTAAAACAGCGATGAACTCTTGCGCTGTTTGGAATCGGGCACCGCGCTCACGATATCAAATCCCTCAAGCGATTTGCGGTAAACCGTCATGATTTCGTCGGTCTTGAAATCGAGCACCGCCGAATCAAACTCATAGACGAAATCGCCGATAGCGAGGTCGCGTCCGGCATTCATCGAAGGCTCAATGCCATGAAAATAGCTCAGATTGAGGATCGACACACTGCCCGCACATCCCGCTTCTTTCGCCGCACTGCGAATCTTATCGACACTCTTGTCGCGCGAAGCATCGTTCACGCAAATCACTTCCGAATGTTCGAAATGCTCGTCGAGTGTCTTGATCACCGCCTGCACAAATGCGCCAATCCGGTCTTCGCAATCGTGCACATAAATCACTGCCGAAACAAAATTCTTTTCCCTGCTGTCTATCATTGTAGTATCTCGTCCAAATCGTAAACGGTGTTAATTTTTCCCGACAAAACGCCGACAAACGTCGGATCTTTGGAATAGACGCGAATCACGGTCGGCCTGGAATCATCGATTTCGGTCGATTTCAGAATGGGTTTCATCGAAAAGAGCGATTCGCGATAGGTGAATGCATACTCGTCGCGCAGATATTTTCTGGCCAGACTGGCCATATAGGGAAACGCCGAAACCGGTTTAGCCGGGCAGTCGTTGCAATTGCCCAAAAACTGCGGAGAACAGAACCCGTTGCTGCGTTTCTGGCACTCAAACTGCGGCAGCGCATCATAGCTCGTCGTGTGCGGCGTGAACGTCACCGATGTGAGCGAGTGAATGCCAGTCATGCCGAACGGCATGATCGAAAAGAATGGACCATCCATCACGGTAAATCCGTATTCCTTCAAAGCCTCATTCACATCGCACAATATAATCTCGCACAGTTCATACTTGATCTTGAACTTGTCGAACCCCAGCTTGTCGAGTATCTGATTCGTCGATGCATAGGTCGCATTGAGTACAAACGGCGCTTCATAAACCGTGCCGTCTTTTGTCGAGATCTCATAGACAGATTCACGTTTTTCTATGTTTTCTATAGAAACGCCGAATAGTATTTTAACGTTGCTGAGTGTGCTGAGCTTGTCGATATAATAGTCGCGAAGTATAGAAGCATCATAAGTATATTCGCGGGTGATGAACGCACCATCGCACATATCGTCGCGAAAGAACTTTTCTGGCCGGATTTCCTCACACGGAATCTTCGCAGCCTTGCAAAACTTCATAAAGTGCTCGCCATTCGACCACGAAAACTCGCGCGAAGTCGCATAAATCTTGTTGAATTCGCGATTGATGCAGAACCCGAAATCGCGGTTAAACCGGTCGAAATAACTGGCCGATTTGAGCGCAGTCGAGAGCGAACGCGGATAATGATACCCCTGGTGCACGCGCGCCTGATTGATATAGGTCGCCCGCCGAAACGGCGTCGGATCGCATTCGAGCACCACCACCGACTCGCCACGCTCGCCGCAAAACAGCGCCGAATAAAGGCCATACAGCCCCGCACCAATGATTATTTTATCTAACCGTTCAACCATTTTTTAATGCCTCAGACACCGATAAACGCATATCCAGCTTACTGAATATCGCGCCGTTGCATATTACAGGCCGCCGTTTTTGTCAATCGCATGCACATGGTGCGGCGCGTCTGTCCCTGCGGGATACGACGCGCGGGCAGGCCTTGGGACGCGCTGCGCTGCGCCTCTGCGGCCTGCCTGCCGGGCTATCTGCGATACGCCCGGCTGATGCTGCATATCAAACGCACCTTTGGCTTATGCCAAACTACAGCATCGGCTTGAACACCAGACGGCGATAATACTTCAGCTCCTCGATCGACTCGCGGATATCATCCAGCGCCCGGTGATGATTCGCCTTTTTATACGGCTCCAAATCGGGATACCAGCGGCGCACCATCTCTTTGAACGACGATACATCGACATTGCGGTAAAACAGATACCCCGACGTTCTGGGCATTTCCATATCGATAAACCTGCGGTCCTGCCACACCGAATTCCCGCACAGCGGCGCCAGATGATAATCGGCATATTCCGCAATAAACTCATACGTGAGACGGTCGGCTTCGTCGATTTCGATGCTCGAATTCAATACGCGTTCGACCAGCCCCGATTGCGTATGATGCTTGGTATTCCAGTCGTTCATACCATCGAGCAGTTCTTTTGGCCGGTGAATGGCCAGCTCGGGGCCCTCGGCAATGATATTCAAATCCGAATCGGTGATGAGCGTAGCGATTTCAATGATGCGATCAACTGCGGTATTCAGGCCGGTCATTTCGCAGTCGATCCAGACGAGTGGCTGTTTGATTTTTGTGGTCATGATAGCTTCTTAAAATGATGTAAAGCGCTGCCCGGGCGTATCGGCCGCAGGCTGATAGCGCGGGCCGCCGGGCGTATTGGCCGCAGGCCAATAGCCCGCGCCCACATAATCTGCAATTTTGACAAAAAAGATTACCGGACAAAAATCGGCCGGAATCTGCGGCGCTTTTTTGTCACAGAATGTCACACAAAGCCACAAAAACAATCATCAGACGATATCGGAACGCATTTCGGCATCAGATAACCACGGGACCGTTATGACAACACTGAACGAAGGACTTGAACAATTTATCACACATCTGAAAGTCGAGCGAGGACTGGCTGCGAACACGCAGCTCGCCTACCGGCGGGATATCGAGCGGTTTTGCGCGTATCTGCAGGACCTGGGATGCGCTCAGGTCGAAGATATCTGCGAAGATTTGGTGCGCAGTTATCTCGAAATGCGCGTGACAGACGAAGACGATGCGATAAAGACACGCTCGCTCGCCCGAAATCTGGTGAGTCTGCGGCAGTGGATGGCATTTTTGACCGGCGACGGCATCTTGCAAACCAATCCATGCGAACACATCGATTTGCCCAAATTTGTGCAGAAAGACCCGGTTTACCTGAACAATGCCGAGGTGAAAGCGCTGCTCGAAGCGCCGAATTGCGAGACGCCCGAGGGCCTGCGCGACAAGGCGATGATCGAACTGCTGTATGCAACCGGGCTGCGCGTGTCGGAGCTCGTCGGGCTGACGCTGCGCGACCTCGACCTCGACAACGGCTGTATCACGGCACACGGCAAAGGCGCGAAAGACCGCGTGATTCCAATGGGCGAGTATGCGCATTTGTGGATTCGGCGATATATCGATGAAGCGCGCGGACCGCTGCTGGCGCATACGCAGAGCGAGTCTCCCGTGCTGTTCGTGACGCGGCGGGGTGAGGGGATGACGCGCCAGGGATTCTGGAAAAACCTGAAGCAATATGCGGTGATCGCCGGGATTACCAAAGCGCTGTCGCCGCACAAACTGCGGCATACATTCGCGACACATCTGATCGCACATGGCGCGGATTTGCTGGCCGTGCAGGAAATGCTCGGTCACGCCGATATTTCGTCGACCCAAATCTACACCCACGTTTCCCGCGAACGCCTCAAACACATCTTCGCCGAGCATCATCCAAGGATGAATCATTAGATTTTGGCTGTGTTGAACCAGAGTGGATACAGTGGCTTATGGCTTATGGCTTATGGCTTATGGTGGGGATCCATCTAAGCTATAAGCTATAAGCCACAAGCTATAAGCCATTACGGCATGGCACTTTGGCGAGATGAGATATCCATAATGGTTCAACAGCGCTAATTTTTTCGGGTTCAAAGCCCCTTAAAGCGGCATGCAACGCGAAACCCGGATTTTTGCCGAGCCGAAAGAAGTCGGCTATAAGGGAGTAAGCCACGGTGACAGACAGACTGTTGGCATATTGGTCAAGGAAGGACTCGCAGGCAGGGTGCCTGTGGGACTGTCTGCAGACAGTTCTAGCATCAGGATAGTAATAATGCTGACATTAACCCGAAAACCAGAAGAAACGATTGTCATTGGAGAAGGTCCTGAACGTATTGAAGTGACTGTGAGGGAGATACGCCGCAACCAGGTACGACTTGGGATCATGGCGCCGGACAACATCCGGATATTCCGCAAGGAGCTTCTGGCGCGAGAAGACTCGGAGGAGGCCGTGAAAGACACGGGACGGGAAGGAGAAGGGACCGGAACGTGAATTTCCCTGACGCGCATCACGTCGGGGGAAAGCCGAATGCAACGATGAGCGGAATAATCGATTGACGCAACGCGCGCAGACGTGATAACAATAGTAAGAGTAGGTAAAAGCTGCCGTGTTTGAGGCATGGCAGAGCTCGCAAGAGCCAAACAATAATTCAATAGGAGTCGCATCCATGATTCAGGCCTTCGTATCGCTAAAATTGCAACAACCCCCGCGAACGGAGTCCGGAATGCGGAGTTTCTTCGAAGCTCTGCAGGGCGCTGTTTTTAGTCAACCCACTATTTTCCGGACCAATGCCGATGCTTCTGCACGTCCCTATTCACTGAACGATGTGGTAGAAGCGACGCTTAATCCCCATTGCAAGTTTGTTGTTTTGCGCGCTGAGAAAGAGAAATTCTGGCAGTGCACATTCTTACTTCCCGACAAACAGGGCTTGGGTGCATTATTCTTCGATCTTCAGAAAGCAGAGGGCGGACGCAGATTATCGCCGGAATCTCTGATCGAGATGTTCAAGAAGCTCTACAAGAGCCTGTCACCGCGTCTGATTCGCGTGGGCGATTCCGAAGCCCGCGAGAAATTAAAGAGCAAGCACGGACTCGTTCAGATGCCGGGCATTGGCCGCATCGAATGGCTGCAGATCGTATCGCCAGAGCTTTACAGCGACATCTATAATCCTTCCGAACTCGTGGCTGCCCCGTGTTTTGCCACCGAGATTCTCGAAGACGGCGCGCTGTTTATGCGCGTTTATGAAGACCCCAACGACTGGGATTCGGAAGACAATATTTCACAGGCCAACTTCATTCCCGGATTCCTCGCCGGTATCGTCAAGATCAAAGACAGCGACAAGGAAAAAGAGAATCTGCGCGATTTGGAGCGCATCTGGAGCCGCGCCGAGAAGACCGCCGAAAAGGCTTACGAAGCCCTGAATGCTTCGGCCCCGTCCCCCGAAAAAGCCGCTGACGAAGCCAAGAATGTCGCAGACAGCGTCGAAAAACGTTCAGACGAAGTCGCGAAAGAAGCAGAAAAACCGGCAGAAGTCGAAGAAGCCCCCGCAGCGCCGCTTGAAGACAACGAAAAGCATATGCGTTCCGTCGTCTACAACCGCCTCAAATCCGAATTCAAGGTCGAAGAAGACAATATCACCAAGGCCAGCGTCGAAGGCCCATGCACCATCTTTAAGGTTAAAGCCGAAAAGAAACCGGTGTTCTATGCGTCCTATCAGGATCTCGATCTGCGCGTCTTCATTCTGAATTCGCTCGAAGATCTCGCCCGCTTTATCTCGACAAACGGCTGCAGCATCGACCCAAAACATGTCGAAAAGATCCGCACACTGCTCAAGAATTACTACCACCCCGAATACCGCATTCTCGACACACTCGATATGCTGCCCGCCGAAGTTCGCCGCGATCGCCGCATCAAAGACCTCGTGGCCGAGTTCAAACCGGCTTCGGTCGATTCCGTCAACGACGGTGTCAACAGCGTCACATTCTGGTTCTATCGCCCCGACATCATGGGCGTCGAAACCCTCAGCATGACGCAGTTCCAGGATATGCCGATTCAGCTTGAGGTTAAAATCAAGTGCACCGACATGGAAAACGAGCCCGAAGAACCGCAGACTTCCATCGCTGCCAATGTCACAGCCGAACGCAAAGCTCCCAAAGCCGAAGCGCTTAAGGAACCCGCCAAAATCGAGCCCAAGAAAGAAGAACCCAAGGCCGAAATCGTTAAGAGCGACGACAGCGTTCCTGCCGAAAAGGCTTCCGACAGCAAGCTGGGCATGATCATCCTCGCCATCGTTGTCCTCATCATCATCGCTTATATCGCGGTGGCTTTCCTGCAGTACAACGGCGACTTCATGTTCATCGAAAAACTCATCAATCAGTAATCTCAATTACAACCGATAATTTTCAAAAGCCCGGCCGGGACAAATTCCGCCGGGCTTTTGTTTGCAATGATAAACGCTGCACCCCGCAGCCGCTTTTATGGATAAATTATGGGCGCTCTCGAAGGAAGTCTGACTTTTAAAACGTTTTATGTCGAAGGCGAGCCGCCTGACGACTTTCATCAGGATTATCTGAACCGCCTGAATCGCCACTTCTTTGAGCCACTGAGTCCGGTTGGCGAAGAAGAACGAACCGTGGGATGGGTCCCCGCGCAGGATCCCATCGCAACCGAATTCACCAGAGATCAGGTGTTCTATAACCAGTATATCGTCTTTGCCATGCGCATCGATAAATGGTCTCTGCCCTCCGCCTGGGTCAAGGCCATGATGCGAAAAGCCATCGCAGAACGTCTGCCCGAACTCGAGGCCGAAGAAGCCAAAAAACAAACCGATGAAGGCAAGCTGCGGCCAAAAGCAAAACTGTCGAAAGCCGAGAAAAATAAAATCAAACTCGAAGTGACGACAGATTTGAAGCACAAAATTCTGCCCACGATGAAAACCATCGATGTCGTTTGGAATATCTCGGAACGCATGCTGCGGCTGTGGACGACTTCACCTGCCGTGTGCGAAGAATTCGCCGAAATGTTCGAGGAAACCTTCGGCCTTACCCTGAATATGGACAATCCGTTTTTGATGGCCAAACATCTGGGCCTGACCGAAAAACAGCTCGACGCAATGGTCGATGCCGAGCCGTGGATTCCCGCATACGACGAGGAGAATTAAGCCATGGATATGTTTGAAAAAATCGAGCGGACACGGCACTTCGGCGAATCCTTTTTGCTGTGGCTGTGGTACCACTCGGTGATGGACGATACCCTCTTTTATCTGAGCGATCAGACCTCCCTCGCACTCGCCATCGACAACCAGATGACGCTCGAAGCAAAGCTCGCAGAGGCTGAAAAATCGGTACTTTCGGGCGGTGCACCTGCCGAAAGCCAGGAAGCATACGAAGGCCTGCGACAGGGCAAAATCGTCTCACAGGCGAAATTGCGCGTGCAGCGCGACGAAAAGGAATGGGTCTTTGTGTTCGTCGCCAGCTCGATGTCGATTAGCGGGCTGAAGATTCCCGCGCTGATGACCAAGGCCGATGACGAAAAACTCTACGAAAGACAGGCGCTGATCGAAGAAATCGACGGTCTGATGCGCGGTCTGTACGAGAAATTCCTGTCGGTTCGCCTGGATGCCAAAGCATGGAAAACCGAAAAAGACAACATCCATAGCTGGATGGTTCGTCAGGGACAGGACGCGGATTGATGGACTTTTTCGTCGAATATATCCAGCCGTTTTTGCTCGCGATTCTGCAGGGCATTACCGAGTTTTTGCCCGTATCGAGCTCGGGACATCTGGTGCTGCTCAACGCCATGATGCCCGTCGATGCCGGCATGCTGTTCGATCTGGTGCTGCATCTGGCAACACTGGTGAGCGTTTGCGCATTTTACCGACGTGATATCGCCGCCATTTTTATGGGCTGCATCCACGAAATCCACGGCAGCTCCGAAAAAACCAACCTGAAATTTGTCGGCTTTTTAATCGTCGCGACATTTATCACCGGCGTGATTGGCCTGTGTCTGAACGATATCGTCGAAACGCGCCTGCGCAATATCATCATCGTCGGCGCGCTGCTCGTGTGCAATTCGGTAATTCTGTGGTTCTCGCAAAAGCGCGGTGTTTTCAAACTCACCAACGGATCGCTCAACCTGAAATCGGCTATTGCCATCGGACTCGCGCAAGGGCTCGCCGTATTGCCCGGCATCTCAAGGTCGGGAACGACGATTACCACCGCTTTGCTGCTCGGCATCGAGGGAAAAGACTGCGCGAAGATCAGTTTTCTGCTGTCGATTCCCGTCATTCTGGGCGCAGTCGTGCTGCATCTGCGCGATTTGAGCGATATCGAAAGCAGCGGCGTGGCCATCATCATTCTGGCGGCCATCGTTGCAGCAATCGTCGGCTACATCAGTTTGGTGCTGCTCAACCGCATCCTGCAGAACGCCAGATTTCACCGGTTTGCGCCCTATTGCCTGGTCGTCGGTCTCATCGCGATAGTCTGCGGCGTATTGCTGTAAATCTGGCTCACAATTTGCATTTTCAACCGGACCAGTGGTGATAAACAATTATCATCATCGGCAGTGGAAAAACGATTGCGTACATGCTACAAAGATAACGTTTGATTTTCTTGCAAGGAGAGTCCTTATGAAAAAAATCGCAGCTTTTTTGATGATGTTGATTTGTGCGTCACTTTTTGCCACAAGCGCATTTGCCTATGAAAAAGGTGACCGCGTACTGGTGCTTTGGGAAGATGCCTATTGGTATCCCGGCACGGTTCAAAGCGTCGACGGCAATGTCGTTTTGGTATATTTCGACGATGGCGACAAAGCGACCGCAGACTCGGAGCGCGTGAACAAGCTTGACTGGGACGCAGGCGACCTGGTTGAATGCCGCTGGCCGTACAACAACAAGATGTACAAAGGCCGCTTTGTAAAACGCGATGGCGAGAAAGTCCGCGTCGTATTTGACGATGGCGACAAAGCCGATTTAACGATGAGCGTTTGCCGCCAGAGCCGTGAAAGCCGTCTGGTTGGCCGATAAATCCTACGCAATCCAAGTGGTGTGAAAATAATTCACACCACTTTTTTTTGGTGCGCGCGCTTTCGGCATGCGCCGATACGCGCAGCGGCGCGCCTATGGTGCCCATACGGCGCGCAGCGCCCCACCAGCGATGCACTGGCGAGCCGAAACGGCTCAAATTCAAACCGGAGCGAACGATGGCAACGACAGAGACAGAAGCCATACTCAAACGCATCGAAACTGCCCGTGATGCGATCGTCAACCAAACGGTCGCACAAAGTGATCCCGAAGCGCTTTTGGCCATTGTTGGTGATTTTCTGAAGATGCCCGAAAGCGATTTTGAAGCAGAAGCATTACAAAGCGCATGCACGTCGTGTATCGCGATATTGCGCCGCATTGCGCAATCGACGTGGTATCGCTGCAGCTGCGGTCCGATATCACCGCTGTCGGGTTCGATCGATGCGATATGTGACAAATGCGGAGAGCTTCGGCGGCTGCCGCCGCGTCTTTCGCGCGCCCCGTGGCCAATGGCCGTTGCATGTTATCAGCGCCGCAATCCCGCTGGCTGGTTCGACGATCTGGCTGTCCGCATGGCGGCCGAAAACACCGGTAAGCTTGAAGGCGGCGCGTATCCGCAGGATAGCGGCGCAGGGGGAGCCGCGTATTCGGTGCAGCCGAATAGCGGCGCGGGGGACGCTTCCCCCGCACCTCGCATCATCCGTTGCCCAGACGGCGTGATTATCGCCGAATCCGGCGAAGTTAAAGGGCTTTCGTGGATCGCACTTCCCATACCCACATAATGCGCAATGTGGTTGCATATCTTATGAAAATTGCGCATTTTTTAAAGAATTCTGCGTTGTAACTCGAAATCTATCACAGAATCTGCTAAATGGCGCTTTTAGCAGACGCGTGAAGGCGTCGAACCGTGACTTTTGTGAGGTAAAAATGAACAAAAAGTTTTTTGCAGTAAGTATTTTGGCTTGTTTGTTTGCATTTGGCTGTTCGGACGATGCGAAGAAGAAAGACGCTCCGGCACCGGCAGCGGCCGAATGCAATAACGGCGTACTTGAAGGCGGGGAAATCTGCGACGGCGACCAGTTTGCGGAAGGCAAGCGCGTATGCCCAACCGGCTATACCGTCGACGATGTGAGCAAGATTACCTGCACCGACAGCTGTGCGCTCGACACAACGGCATGCGTACCTGAAAATAGCAATTGCGGCAATAGCGCACTGGATGAAGGTGAAGTCTGCGACGGCGAACTGTTTGCCGAAGGCCAGCGTGTATGCCCCAACGGCTATTCTGTCGACGATGTGAGCAAGATTACCTGCACCGCCAGCTGTGCGCTCGACACAACGGCATGCGTAGCCGATAATCCCGAGGACAAGTGCGGCAACGGCGAACTGGATGAAGGTGAAGACTGCGACGGCGAACTGTTTGCAGAAGGCAAGCGGGAATGCCCAACCGACTTCACGGTCGATGACGTGAACAAGATTAAATGTACCTCTGCATGCGTCATCGATTCGAGCGCCTGCACGGAAAAATGCGTCGAAAACACGCAGATGTGTGACGGCAACGTCTATAAAGTCTGCGTACAGCAAACATGGCTCGATGAAGACTGCTCCAAAACGCACAAAACCTGCTCCGAAACGAACGGCTGCGTCATCGAATACAAAGCGTCGTGCAATAACAACGTTTTGCACATGTGCGAAGGTGAGGGTGAGAACGAAGAATGCATCGACCAGGATTGTACCGAACTGGCGTCAGTTTGCGATGCCGAGAATGCCGATTGCGTTCCAACCGCATTCACCTGCGACGGCTCGAAGGTCAAGATCACGGGCACCGAGCTGGAGTATGATTGTGCAAACAACCGAAACAAGACAGGACTCGCCAGGGATTCGCAGTTCTGCAACTCGGTTTATGGCTGCTCGGATGTCGTCTGCATCGGCGACAATCTGACAGTGATGGTCTGCAACACAGACGACTGTGATACGCTGGATGAAGCCTGCGATCCCGGCATGTGCTCCGACAAGATTCAGGCTTGCAAGGAATGCGCAGACGGCGCAGTGCAGTGCACTGGCGACGTGGCGAAAGTCTGCGTAGATGGCAAATGGAAGACCGAAGACTGCGATGCCAAATACTGGAAATGCGATGAAGCCCAGGGTGGCTGCTACAATCCGGATCCCTGCCCGACCGAAGACGAAAGCAAATGCGATGGCGAGGTTTACAAGCTTTGCATCAACAACACGTGGGTAACAGACGACTGCGGCGCAGATGAATGGCGTAAGTGCGACGCCACGAACGGCTGCGTTTCCAAGACCAGTGTTTGCGGCAATGGCAACAAGGAAGCCGGCGAAGCATGCGACGGTGATCAGGTGTACAAAACCTGTGCAGATTTCGACCGCAATTACAAGTGGGAAGGCAAACCTGCGTGCAACGATACATGCAGCAAGGTCGTGACCGGCACCTGCGTGCACAAAGCCGAAGTTGAAATCGACAGCTGGACCATCACAAACCTCGCCACGATGAAGAACAACGGCAGAATCGATCTGAAGGGCGGCATGACGACATCCAAGCCCACAGAAGAAGGCGGCTGGATTGTTGGTCCCTGGGGCACAGCATCGAGTCCTGCGTTTGATGATCGCTATGTATCGTTCATTTCGAACGTGAACGATTCGAGCAAATACGACACGCTCATCTTTAATTTCACGGTTAAACGCAACAGCGTTGGTCCCCAGAAGCTGAAAGTGGCGTTCTATGACGGCGACACAAAGATCTATGAATCGGAAGAAGTCAGCGTCAAGATCACCGATACCGATGTGAACATCCGCAAGGTCGATCCCAATGCCAGCGGCAAGATCAGCGTCCGCGTTTCGGGTTACGGCTCTGCCAATGGTTCCGGCACCATGACGCTGAGCAAGATGAAGCTGCTCGGCACCAATAAATAAGGCGCAATTCAATCACCATCCAAAGACCGGGTCGACATGGCCCGGTTTTTTTGTATTTTGCAAATTGCGCGGATCATGTAGACTTTGCGGGATTTTACAGTGCCGCAACCATTCAGACGGCGAACCCGGAGACACCATGAGCAGGCGTGCATGCATCATATCAGCGATTCTGACAATCATCAGCATTTCGGGATGTGACCACGAATCGGACGATTTTAGCTTTTCGATAAACGCGGATCCCTCGCGCACCCATGCGCCTGGCAGTATCGCATTCGAACTGGTGCGCGACGATGGCGGCGATATCCGGAAATGCCGTGGAAACTGGGATTTTGGGGACGGCGTAACGCTTGGCGGCACCTATGAAGCCTCACATACCTATCAGGCGCCGGGGCTTTATGCGGTTTCGGTCGAACTGAGCTGCGACGAACAAAAAGGCCATTCGACAACCGAAGTGCAGGTATTTGATACCGTAGATCTGACGATTGGCGCGATCGAAGCCCGCCCGCTGGATGTGAGCACCGACGGCAATCTGTCGGTTTCGCTGCAAATCGCGAACGAAGCGCCATCCGCGCTGTATGTGCCGACGAATGTCGATATCTATCTGGCACCGACGCAGTCGGCGACAGCCTATCTGGATCCCGGCGCATTCCGCATCTACAGACATCCGGTATCGTCGCTGGGCGCAGCCGGAACCGAAACAGGGATTCAGAAAGCAGATCTCGAAATTCCGATGACCAGCGGTATCAGCACCGGCAAATACTTTGTGGTTGCTGCCATCAACCCCGATCACGCGATTGGTGAATCGTCGTATGAGAACAATGCAGCGGTGAGCTATCAAAGCGTGACGGTGCGCAATCAGTCGACGGATGGCGCCGATTTCGAACCCACTGCATTTATCGTTTCGCCCGACAAGACCTCGGTGCTCACCTCGCTGGGCGCGCAATTCAGGTTTGCAAATCTGGGTTCGACGACGGCCGAGACGTTTCACTATGAGATCTGGATTGGCGCCAAAGACAACGCAAACGATATGGAAGGCGCGTACAAGATCCATGAATCCACGATTAGCGGTGCGATTGCAGGCGTCGAGAAGACGATTCAGGATGTGACCGTATCGGTCACACCAGCGATTGCGGATCCCGGATTGTACTACCTGTGGCTGATACTGGATTCGGCCGGCGAAATTGTGGAGCGCGATGAAAACAACAATAAGATGCGCAGCGCCAACCCGATTCACGTGACGAACGAACCAGTGCTCGACGCCGATATCTCGATTCAAACCGTCGATTTTACGCCGACTTCGACGACGCCCGGGGGCACGTTTACCACCAAAATCGGTCTGCTCAATCAGGGATCACAGCGCACCGGATCGTTTATCTGCACCATCTTTCTTTCGGAAGACATGTCGCTGGATATCAACAAGGATCACATCGTCGGCACGATTAACGTGAGTGATTTGCTGGCGAATGCATCGCGCGAGGTCAGCGGCATTGCCGAAGCAGATGTTGGCATCAAGCCCGGCAATTACTGGGTATATGCGTTTTGTGATTCGAGCGGCATCATCAGCGAAGCCAACGAAGACAACAATATATTCCGCAGCGAGGAACAGCTGGTCGTGGCCCAGACAGCCGATATCGATTTGCTGTTTGGCCGCATTGTGCTTGAATCTGGCAGTGCGGTGAACAACGGCGAACCGGTTCAGATAACAGGCCCGCTGTGCAATCAGGGATCGACGGCTGCCGGTCCGTTTAAAGTCTCGGTAAACCGCACCAGTCTTTGTGATGGTGAAATCACAGAGATCGCCCGAATCGATATCGACGGCATCGAAGCCAAGCAATGCCAGACGCTTCAGTTCAACGAGCCGATGTATTGTGATTTCTGGTGTCCGAGCTATCAGATATCGTTCACAGCCGACTCGACGCAGCTCATCGCCGAACGCGAAAAAAGGAACAATACCTCACAGCTTTCTGAAACGCTCACCCTGAGCGGAGATGACTGCATCTGCGCAGCCGACAGATTCGAGACCAACAACTCGACCCCGGCAGCCCGGCTCGTCAAATCGGTCGACGATGATTTGACGCTGTGCCGCGGGGATATCGATGTCTTCCTCGCCGATGTCGAGGACAGACAGAGCTTTGTGGCAACCGTAGAGCACGATGCATCGCGTTCGCCCCTGAAACTGGAATTGCTGCGCGGCGCCGAAGTGGCGCAGACCTATGTTGGCAGCGACCATCTGTATATCCAGCAGATCGATGTGCACGATACCGCCCAGGCACCGATATACCTGCGCGTGAGCGGACTGAACGACAGCGATGCCAATCGATACCACTTTAAACTGGAAACGTTTGAGGACGCCGAGGGCATCGATTTGGCGATCGACAACCTGATTATCGAAAGCGGCGCGTTATCGGCATCGGATGCCAAAGAGGTCTCTGTCGATATCCACAATCTTGGGTCACAGAATGCCGGTGCATTCACGATTGGCTACTACATCTCGCAAACTTCCGAAATCGACGAAACTGCATGGCGCATTTCGCGTCAGAATATTGCAGGGCTGAATGCCTATTCAAAGACAGCCCAAACCATTTCGCTGATTCTGCCGGCAGATATGCCGGGCGGCGCTTACCATTTAATCGCGCGCATCGACGACGATTCGGCGATCGACGATGTGAGACCGCAGAACAACATCATCCGAAGCCCGGAATGGATTTTTGCACGGTCATGCTGGGATGTGCTCGATCCCAACGAATCGCTCGAAACTGCGCGGGAAATCACGTTTACAGACCGCGAGTTCAAACACGACAATCTGACGGTATGCCAGACGAATCCCGATTTTTATGCGTTCGATGTACAAAGCGGATCGTCGCTTGATATTGCGGTCACCAACAAGGGCACCGGTGATTACGATTTGTTTTTGTACGATGCAGACGGCAATGAAATCGCGTCTGCGCGCACGACTGCGATCACCGAAACGCTCCATAAAGACATCATCATGGGCGACCAGCGTCTGGTGCTCGAAGTGCGGCTGCTCGACAATATCTACAATGCGCATGAAACCGACTATGCGCTGTCAATAAAGACTGCGGATGCGCCATCGTGGCTGAATTGCAACGATACATTTGAACCGAACGATTTTCTGTCGCGGGCCTACGATTTGCGGAGCGCTGCGCAATCCGGGAAAGAAGCCGCCATTTGTCCGGTGGGTGATGTCGATTATTACCAGATCGATCTGACCGAAGGCGACAGGCTGCAAATCGGCTTTACATCAGAATCTGCGGTATTGCGGGCGGCCTTGTACAATCCGGAATACAAGTTCATCAGCATGCTCACCAACCTGTCGAAACAATCATTCGATTACACCGCGACACAGGCCGGACCGCATTATGTGCGCATATTTACAAATGCCCAGGATGCATCGCAGCTAAGCTATACGATTTTATGGATGGGCATAAAAGGGACGGATGCTGCGGTTTCGCATCTCACCCTTTCGTCTGACGCCTTATATGCCGGACAAAACGTCGGTATTTCGTACGAAATCCGCAATCAGGGCACGACCGAGTCGACCGGTTCTGTCGAGATCATCCTTGCATCATCCACGTCGATTCAGGTGCTGAAAAGAACGGAATATACGATCCAGACCGGCGAATCGCAGACGATTTACGACAAGATCACGATTCCACAGAATGTCTATGGAGATGCCACCATTACCGTTCGCATCACGGATGCAAACGATGACGAACCAGGCAACAATGAAGTATCCGCATCTGTCGAAATTGCGCAAGCCTGTCTGAATGATTTGAGCGAACCGGACGACAACATACTCATCGCAACGAAACTGTCATCCGGCATATCGGGAATGATTTGCCAGAACGACGAAGACTGGTTCAAAATCGAACCGACGCAGGCGGTTAAAGCGACGCTTGAGTATGTCTATACAAACGGCGATTTGATGCTGTCACTGTTCGACAGCACGGGCAAGCACCTGAAATCATCGGATACAGCCACAGGCACAGAGGTTATCGATGTTCCCGAAGCCGGCACCTATTATCTGAGGGTGCGCGGCGTGACGTCATCCGATACAAACAGCTATACCATTACGATTTTGTCTGAACAGTAAACGATGAAAACAGTTCGACGCGGCTATTTGCCGGAATATGAAATACTATTCAGGAAGCAATCGATAGAAACGCTGCGCGAGGCTGTGATTGATGCGCTGTTTCTGCTCAACCGTGGGCATTCGCTGAAACGTGCGACGACCATAGCAATGGAGCACTACCAGCTGTCGGACAAGCAGCGCATCGCATTGACCCGTGGGTTATGCACCGACGAAGAGATCGAGCGCCGGCGCAGGAACATGCTCAGCCGCAGCCAGACTGCGGGGCAAACGGTATATCTGGACGGCTTCAATGCCATCATTCTGATGGAATCGGTGGTTTCGGGTTCGCCGATATTTCGGTGCATGGACAGCGCGATTCGGGATTTGGCCAATCTGAAGGGATCGTATCACATCATCGACAAGACCGAGGCTGCGATTCGCCTGATTCTGTCGGAGCTCGACAGTCTGCAGGTCGAAAAGGCCATCGTACACATCGACAGTCCCGTCTCGAACTCCAGAAATCTGAAGCAGCTGCTAATCGCACTCGCCAAAGATTACAAGGTCGCAGTCGAAGTGAACCTGATGGATGCATGCGATGTGTCTTTTTATGACCGCGCGTGTGTGATTTCGGGCGACGGGATTGTGATAGATCATGCCAAAACGTGGATTCCGCTCTATTTATGGATTGTAGAGCGGTATATGGCAATGCACGAAGTGTGGCTTATCGATTTCGATGAAATGTCGCAGGCATACCGGAATTACAGGCCTAAAGCACTTTTTTAACGGCTTGCGCCGTAAGCACAAAACCTGCGCGGCTACGCGCCGCAGGCGGGTAGGGGGCGTGCCACCGCGAACGCCCCCAAACTACTCGCAAGCGCGTGCATCACGTGATAGGATGTCTAAAGAAATCGGAGCGGGGGCGGAGAGTGCGCCCATCCATAAGCCAAGCCAATTATCAAAGCCAGGAAATATGCCACAGTTAACGCCATCCGACCTATTGAGTGCCGGACTGAATACGCTGCATCGCTTCGAACGCCGTCTGCGCTCGAAGCTGAACTTTATTCCATATATGCCGCAGGCGGTGGTGGTTTACCACGAGGGCTATCTGGGCATCGACAAGTACATTGCAGACAGAGGGCGGGCAGAAAAGATATTTCGCTATCTGAAATACGAGGGCTGTCTGAGCGACTCGCAGGTGATAACGCCGCGCACGGCAACGATCACGCAGCTGAATCTGGTGCACGATTTTTCGTATTTGTCGCAGCTGAACGAGCACGAAATTGGCGAGCGCATATTTGGTCAGGGGCTGACGGATGAGGCGCTGAGGACGTGTATTGAGCAGCAGCGGATGATGACGGGCGGGACGATTCGTGCGGCGCGCATGGCGCTTTCGAGTTTGTATCCGCGGCGCATCATCAATATGGGCGGGGGATTTCATCACGCGTATCCCGATGGCGGCTATGCATTCTGCGTGTTTAACGATGTCGCCATCGCGATTGAACACATACGAAAGCATGGATTTACGGGGAAAATATTGATTATCGACCTGGACCTGCATCAGGGCGACGGGACGAAGACGATATTTGCGAACGACCCGAATGTGGTGACGTATTCAGTGCATGCGGAGAACTGGGTTCGCGAGGAATATACGGCGAGTGTGGATATTGCACTGGGACCGGGAATCGGAGATGTGGCGTATCTGGAGGCGATTCGGACGTCGCTTCCGAACGTGATACATCGCGAACAGCCGGATCTGGTGTTTTATCTGGCGGGTGTCGATGTGGCCGAAGACGACGAGCTTGGCGACTGGCGTGTTTCGCACGATGCGATATTTGAACGCGATTGTTTTGTGGACCAGGTCGTTGGGAAACGGCGAATGGTTGTGACGATGGCCGGTGGTTATGGTCACAACGCATGGCGGCATTCTGCGCGGTTTTTCGGGTATCTGCTGGCAGGACTGAAGAAGCCGATCGATTCGGACAACGAGCGGCTGTTAAAAGCACTGAAACACTTGTCCCACGACATGCCGATTCACGATCTGACGGCCGAGGATGACGACGATATTTTCGGCGATTTGATGCAGCCGATGAAGCGCACTCGGCTATTTGACTATTATTCGCGTTATGGGGTTGAGTGTGCGCTGGAAAAAATAGGAATATTTGAACATCTGCGCAAACTGGGCTTTCCGTCGCCTTTTTTGGAGTTCGAGCTGGATCATCCGAATGGTCAGTGCATGCGGCTGTATGCCGATGATACCAAGCAAATGCTGCTCATCGAAGCGATACTCGACGACAAGAAGTGGCTGAACAACAAGCGGATGCTTTGGATCGAGTGGCTGCTGCTTCAGAATCCGACGCAGTCGCCGTCAGCCGACCGGCCGCTTTTACCGGGGCAGACGTATCCGGGGCTGGGGTGTCTGGCCAAGATCTTTGGGCTGATATTCATGCTTTGCGAGCGGCTGAAATTCGATGCCATTGGTTTTAATCCTGCGCATTATCACGTGTGTTTTCTGGCCAAAGGCCAGGGGAGTTTCGAGAATCCGGCAGATGAAGCGCGGTTTCGCGTTGCCCAGCGTCTGGTCGCCGGTCTGAATATCCAGCAGGCAAGCCAGATGCTGCACAATGGTCTGAAATCGGGCAACGGTGAGATGAAGTGGATTCCCGCACGGATGATTGTTCCGGTGTCACGTCCGGCGATAGCCTATTTCCACACACGACAGTATCAGTCGGAGGTCGAAAAGCTCGCAGCCATCGAGCTGCGCAAATACGGCAAATATGGCCGCAGATACCGGGGCAGACGTAACAAGAAGGACATCTAGACACGAGCAAGGAGCAATATGCGTGTAAACATCTGTATTGAACCACTGTTTGAGCAACTGAGAAACCATCGCGTGGGCGTTCTGGCGCATGCCGCAAGTATATTGAATGACGGCCGGCATTTGCTGCTGGCGATGAAGTCGGCGGGAATCACACCCGCGCGGATCTTTTCGCCCGAACACGGCCTTTGGGGCGCTGCGCAGGATATGGAAGGCGTCGATCACTGTCACGACGATATCGTCGAACAGGATATCGTAAGCCTGTATGGCCATAAGCTGGAATCGCTGGCGCCCGAAGATGCGCTGCTCGACGGCCTGGACGATATCGTCATCGACGTGCAGGATGTGGGGGCGCGTTATTATACCTTTGCATATACGGCGCTGTTTCTGGCTCAGGCTGCATTGAAACGTCACATCCGCGTGCACGTGATTGATCGCCCCAATCCGATTAACTGCACCGATTTGGAAGGCAATCTGGTAGACATCGACTTCCGCTCTTTTGTGGGCATGCGCTCAAGCATGACGCGCCACGGGATGACGATTGGCGAGATGCTCACGATGTGGTGTACGACAGAACAGACGCCAAATCCGGATTGCCTGCATATCTGCTGGATGGAAAACTACAGACGCGGGATGTATTTCGACGAAACGGGCTGTATCTGGGCGATGCCGTCTCCCAATATGCCGACGCTTGATACAGCGATCGTGTATCCGGGAATGTGTCTGATCGAAGGGACCAACATGTCGGAAGGCCGAGGCACGACGCGGCCGTTTGAGATTTTTGGCGCGCCCTGGGTGAATGTAAAGGCCGCGTTCGAAGCCTTGAAACTGCTGGATTTACCCGGGGTCATTTTCAGACCGCTGGATTTTAAGCCGATGTTCCAGAAGCAGGCGGGGAAAACGTGTCATGGATTCCAGATGCATGTGACAGATCGTGCGCAGTTCAGGCCGCTGCTGACGGGGATCGCGATCTTGAGCGTGATGCATGCGCTGCATCCCGAGTTTGGGTGGCGCACCGAGACGTATGAATTTGTTTCGGATCGGCTGGCGATCGACTTGCTCTTTGGGAACGACAGCGTGCGGCGAGCGATAGAATCGCAGGTGAATCCATATCATATCGTTGATGAGATGTGGGAAGCGTCGGCTTCATGGCGAGAACAACGGGAAGCTTTTTTGCATTACAGATAATCTGGAGATCTCCTGAGTTCTATTTTTGGGGACGGCCTGCGGCCGTAAGCACATTCTTGCGCGGCTGCGCGCCGCAGGCGGTTAGAGGGCGTGCCACCGCGCACACCCTCTAACGACTCCCGCGCGGCCGGGGGAGAGCCCCCGGCCCCCCCATGTTGGCTTTGGGTTCTATTCAAGCCGGTTCACGCCTGTGAATCGCCGTCCAGGCGAACACAGGCGTGCGCGCCGACGTCGTGTCGGCGCGTGACAGATATCAGAGCTCATCATGACGGCCTGCGGCCGTAAGCGCATTTTTTCTTTGGATGACCTGCGCGCCGCATCCATCGAATGCTTTTTTTACGAATCATCATTCGCATCTTGCACTTATGCATTTGCACTGCTAAAAAATATAGCCCACTTGTGCTACATGTGGGCAAAATCTGAATGACCAATAAGAGGATAAAGATGAAAAAAATAGCAGTGATATCATGTATTTCGGCAATGGCGGCGTTGATGGCTGCCAGCTGCGGGAATGAAAGTGTAAAGCACCATACGCCGGCCATCGAATCGCTCAAAGCCAATGGTGAAGCATGCATAAGCTTTAACGAATGCCAGAGCAATTACTGCAATATAGACAATATTTGCGACGATTCTCCGGTACACCCCAGACCCAATGGCGAAGCGTGCACCGACAAACTCGATTGTCAGAGCAACTATTGCAATGCCAACGGCATTTGCGACGATAAGCCGGTTCAGCTCAAACCCAATGGCGATGCATGCACCAGCGGCTCCGAATGCCAGAGCGGCTATTGCAGCGACAACAATCTGTGCGACGATAAGCCTGCGCAGCTCAAACCCAATGGCGATGCGTGCACCAGCGGCTCCGAATGCCAGAGCGGCTATTGCAGCGACAACAATCTGTGCGACGATAAGCCTGCGCAGCTCAAACCCAATGGCGATGCGTGCACCAGCGGCTCCGAATGCCAGAGCGGCTATTGCAG